>OFGN01000353.1_pt1:0-47500 | contig 53353 bp, 53 predicted proteins | sample 1521821 | NCBI WGS metagenome assembly OFGN01 (sample SAMEA3504094, study PRJEB24116) | mouse gut metagenome | biome: mouse gut; feature: mouse-associated habitat; material: faeces | place: Denmark | collected 2011
AATCATTCCCCTTTATTAAAATTGTTAGGTTAGGTGATTGAAAATATTGTACGTTAAAATAAGAGGCTTTTTTTCTTCGCTGAGCCTTGATTTTTGGTCTTGATTTCTGATGCAAAATAACGTACCTTTTTTTGCAATAGGCAAAAAGGACAAAAAACGCATCATTTTCAACGGATTATGCCAAACAAAAAACCCATATGGAAAGCGTCCGCGGACAATAACAAAAAACCGGTGATAATCACCGGTTTTTTGCTGTCTTTTTTTAAGCGATAACTTTAAAAATAAACCACATTTCCGTACCCGGCCGGTTGATTGCTGCAATTTTGCACCACCACGCCGTTGACCACCGCGGTCGAACAAACTTGCGGCCCCGACGGAACCGACACATAAACCGGCTGCGGCGTGGATTGCTCATAGCGATTTCCCCACAACAGGCCGCCGACAATACCGCCGACCACTCCCGCAACAAATGCCTGGGTTCTGCCTTTATGACGCACCACGACTTTTTCATGACGGGGCGACCGCGGGTGAAAGCCGCCGTGCGGACGCGCCGACACCGAGGTTGACAACAAAACGGCGCTCAGCATAATTACCCAAAATTTTTTCATAACGTTCTCCCATTACAGTTCATTTACATAAACCAAAACGAGAGATTGACGACAAAGGTTCATTTTAACTTCGGAGAAATCCGTCTTCCGTCGCCCCCAAAACGCCGGTAACTTAAAAAATCCATTCGGCCAAACTGTCAAGCAACAGATAAAAAAGCAAAAAATACAAAATTCGCCGGCCCCACCCTGCTTTGCTGATTTTCTCGGGCAGAAAACCGAAGAGGGCAAAAGCAATCGTATAAATTCCGAGGGCATTAACCAACTCGCCGGGATGTGTCACGCGTTGCCACGCTTCCCCGGCGTCAAGACCGCCGAACAGATCATACCAGACGCCGCCGGTCAGGAACGGAACCGTAAACCATCCGGCCAAAAATACAATTGCTTTCTCAATCAACCGGCGGCGGCGTTCCGCGGCGCTTTCCTGTCCGCGTTGTTGTTCCGTCATGACTAAAACTCATAACCCCGCAGCAGTTCCGCAGCGCTCATCGCTTTTTTGCCCTGACGCTGTATTTCCGTAATTTCCAGCGCGCGATCGGCGCATCCGATAAACAATCGTCCTTCCCGGGCAATAATCTGCCCCGGTTGAGCTTCGTCAGTGGCTCTCACCGCCCGCAAAATTTTAAACCGCTCGCCTTTATGCTCAAAATAGACCGCCGGATAAGGGTTAAAGGCACGGATTTTGCGCTCCAGCGTTTCCGCATCGGTAGTCAGATCAAGCACGCTCTCGCTTTTTTCGATTTTGGCCGCATAACAGGACAACGCGTCATCCTGCTTTTGCGGCACAATCCGATCCCACTCGCGCAGCGTTTGCACAATCAGAGCGGCCCCGATTGCCGCCAACCGGTCGTGAAGCTCGCCGCCGGTGGTTTCCGGCCTGATTTCCGTTTCGCTTTTCAACAACATATCGCCGGTATCCAGCCCGGCATCCATTTTCATGGTGGTAATGCCGCTTACCTTGTCGCCGGCTTCTATCGCCCGCTGAATCGGTGCGGCGCCGCGCCAACGCGGCAACAGCGAACCGTGAATATTGACACAGCCGTTCGGAAACGCTTCCAACACCGGCGGCGGCAAAATCAACCCGTAAGCGGCCACAACCGCAATATCGGCCTTCAACGCCGCAAATTTCCGCTGTTCGTCCTCATGACGCAGCGTGCGGGGGGTTCTGACCTCAATCCCGTTTTCTTCCGCCCACAGATGAACCGGCGTTTTGACCAACTTGTTGCCGCGGCCGGAAATTTTAGGTTCCTTGGTATAAACGGCAACAATCTCGTGCTCTGTCGCCAGTTTTTTCAAAGCTTCCAACGCAAACTCCGGCGTCCCCATAAATACGATTTTCATTATTCCTGTTCTCCGGCCCGCAGTTTCTGCAGTTTTTTTAACAGCATTTGCCGTTTGAGGCGGCTGATGCGATCGATATACAAAACGCCGTCGAGATGATCGATTTCATGTTGCAACGCAATCGCCAGCAGCCCGTCGGCAGTTACTTCGCAAGCGTTGCCGCGATAATCGCGGTAACGCACTCGCACCTGTTCAAAACGCACCACTTCGGCATGTTGGTCGGGAACCGACAGGCATCCCTCTTCATGGCAAATCTTCTCTTCCGAATGCCAGACGATTTCCGGATTGGCCAAATACAACGGTGACGGCGCTTCGCCCTCTTCCTGGTCATGGGTGTCAATCACCACCACCCTTTTCGACACGCCGACCTGCGGCGCGGCCAAACCGACGCCGGTTGCCGAATACATGGTCTCCAGCATATCGTCAAAAAGGCGGCGCAGTTCGTCGTTCACTTCCTCGACCGGCGCGGCCTTTTGTTTCAGTATCGGATCGGGGTATTCATATATTTTCAGTACGGCCATTTCAAACTTCCCTTATGCATTTTCAGCGCGGACTTCCTTGGCAATTTGATCCAACAGGGCGTTGACCATTTTCGGCTCGCCTTTGGAGAAAAACGCATAGGCCATGTCCACATATTCCTGAATCACAACTTTAACATCCAAATCAAGCGTATTATTAATTTCATATATAGCACAAAGCAGCAGGGCCTGTAAAGTCCCGTCAAGACGTTCCAACGACCGTCCGGCGCTCAAAAACAAATTCAGCGACTTTTCCAACCCTTCCTTTTTGCCGTGAACGCCGCGCACCAGTTTTTCAAAATAAGCTTTGTCCATCGGTTCCACTTCGCGAAATTCTTCACTGCCGTCTTCAGGCGTTTCTTCAATCACAAACCGCCCGACCTCGCCGCTGGTAAAATCCTTAATTACCTCGTCAACCGGCAGTTGGCTGTAGGCAATCATATAGGTGGCCTGAACCGCAGCCAGACGCGCCGCCGTTTTCATCTTAATTTTTTCCGACACAAATTTTGCCATTGCTATTCCTCTTCTTCCTTATTTTGTAGTTTGGCCATTTCATCGATTCGGGCGACAAATTCCTCAAAATCGCTTACCTCGCAAAAATCCTTGTATACCGACGCAAATCGGACATAAGCAATATTATCCAGCTTTGCCAGCGCTTCCATTGCATATTCGCCGATCACCCGCGACGGAATCTCCGTATCGCCCGAGCTTTCGAGCCGCCGTTGGATCGAAGTAACGATTTTTTCCACCCGTTCCGGCGCCACCGGCCGTTTACGCACCGCCAACTGCAGCGAGCGTTCAAGCTTGTCGCGGTCAAAGCGAACTTTGTCGCCGTTCTTCTTAATTACGATCAGTTCCCGCAACTGAACCCGCTCAAAGGTCGTAAAGCGCGAACCGCATTCCGGGCATTCGCGGCGCCGGCGGATACAGGTATTGTCCTCGGTCAGGCGCGAGTCCTTAACCTGAGAATCCAAAAAACCGCAAAACGGACATTTCATGCTTTTTCCAGCCCTTTCAACAACGCATCGGTGACCTGATATAATTTTGAAGAATATCTGGCCCCTTTTATAAGCAGAATATCATTATTTTGCAACAGTTTATTTACCAGAAAGTCGTCCAGCCCTTCTTTATCCTCAAAATAATGCGCTTCCTGATCGGAACGCAGCCGGGCCAGCATCGCTTTCATCTCGGGGCATACCCCGACCACAACATCAACCGGAGCAGCCGCCAGTTTTTCACCGATCTCGATATGCCGCGCCTCCGATGTCTCGCCCAGTTCGGCCATTTTGCCGAGAACGGCGATTCGCCGCCCCGCAGTCTCGGTCTGCGCCAAACCGTCAATCGCAATTTTCATCGCTTCGGGCTGACCGGAATAGCTGTCGTCAATGAGGGTAAATACGCCGTCGTCGGGCAGTTTCAACCGGTGCCTTTTTCCGCGTCCCGGCAAAGCGCCAAAGTCTTTTAAAGCAACGGCAGCCTTATCTGTATCCAACCCCAACGCCGCAATCACCGCCAACGTTGCCCAGGCGTTGTACAGTTGGGCTTCGCCTTCCTGCGGCAGTTCCAGCTTGCCCTGATAATGATCGTTACGGCCAAATTTAACAATTGTGGCTCCCTGTTCCGCCGCCCGCTGTTGCAGAAGCGAAGCAAAATTGGTATCTTCATTGATAACCGCAATTCCCGGTTGCCGCAAACCTTCAAAAATCTCCGCCTTGGCTTCGGCAATCCCTTCAAAACCGTCAAAGAACTCAATATGCATCGGGTATACGTTGGTAATCAGCGCCAAATCCGGCTGCACATAAGAAGTTAAACGCGCAATTTCTCCTTTTGAACTCATTCCCATTTCAATCACGGCATAATCGGCATCCATATCCATTTCACACAGACTGAGAGGCACACCGACATAATTATTGTGGTTGCCGGCCGTCGCATAAACCTTGCCGAACCGACTCAACGCAAACTTAATTTCTTCTTTGGTGGTGGTTTTGCCGGCGCTGCCGGTCAAACCGACCACGATTCCTTTAAAACGCGAACGGTTAAAAGCGCCGATTTTGCCAAACGCTTCCAAACTGTCAGATACCACGACCTGACGTTCCGCCGGCGCACCGGACACCAAATGCTCCACCAGCGCCAGCGCGGCACCGTTTTGCAACACTTCGCCGACAAAGTCATGTCCGTCAAATTTTTCGCCGCGCAACGCCACAAACAGCACACCCGGAGCAGCCTGACGGCTGTCTGTTATCACTCTGTCAAATTCGGCCGCGACAACATTTGACGACGATCCGACAATTTCAATCAATTTTTCCGCTGAAATCTTTTGCATTTTTCCTCAAGTCCGTTAATTTTTGATCACACTGTCCTTACTATAACCGTTAATAATAAAAAAATCATTTAAAATATCTTGACAATTTTTGACAAATGAAGTATCTTTTGTCTCGACAATTAATTTTTAATATTTATTCACCTCTTAAACTCATTGAAAAATGAAAAAGATCGTTTTCGCATGTCTCATCGGCCTGCTGGCTGTGAGCTGCAACAAGTTCAAATCCGTAGAAACGCCCATCGAAGGATCGCCCGATCTCGTCACCTACACGGCTGAGAACACGCCCCTCGTCGGCATCAAAGTCGCCAACGCCGAAGCTACCCTCACCGACCCGGTGTACGTCAAGGTCGAAGCCAAGTACGGCTACCTGATCGCTCAGATCGGCCGCAAGCAGCACAACGACCCCGTTAAGTGGGATCTGCTCGACACCGTCGGCAAATCGGTGACCGGAAAGTCGTACGACAAGATCAACTACGCGCCGAACTACTTCATCCTCGAGGATGCCGTCGACAAGTATTACTTGAAAAACGGCGAGAATACACCGTTGGGCCCGAACCAGGACTACTACCTGCACGCCGACAATGTATTCTTCAAACACGACGGCAAATGGGGTGTCGGTCCGCTGAAAGCTGAATGGGAAAAGATCATCGTGCTCGAACAGGCTGACGGCAAGAGCTTCCGCTATGTGGTAAAAGTTCCCGGCAAAGTCCAGTGGAAAATTTACGACAACACCGGCAAGTTCATCAAGAACACCACGGCCGCCAAGGTTGCTCTGATGGAAAAGAACGCCAAAGTCAAAAAGTATGCTGACAAAAAGTGGGGCAACGACACCACTTACGGCATTACGGTTGCAAATGTGAAAGCCTACTGACGCATCTGCGTCCTCTGAAAAGAAAAGGAGCCGGTCTTTGACCCGCTCCTTTTCTTTTTTGCATTTTGCTGCCGTTTGTCTCAGGCAAAAATATCCTCTGCGGTATAATCGCCGAAAACAAATTTTTTACCGGTAATATAGCGTTCGCCTTTATCCAACCCGGCAATTGTTTCCATATCCGCTTCATCCAGTTCAATATTCTGAGCGGCAAAATTTTCTTTCAGACGATCAACATGGGTGCTCTTGGGAATCACAATCACGCCGCGGTTGATTTGCCAGGCCAGCAGAAGTTGCGCCGGCGTAATCTTCAGACGTTTTGCCGTCTCTTCAATCACCGGATCATTAAGCAATTCGCCGTGACCGGAGCCCAGCGGCGAATAAGCGGTCACCGCAATCATATTTTTATTGCAAAATTCAACCAACTCTTTCTGAACCAGATACGGATGCGACTCAACCTGCAAAACGGCGGGCGCTTCTTCGGCTTTTTCCAGTAAATCGGCAATTCTCTTCTGTCCGCAGTTGGACAGCCCGATTGCCCGCACCAATCCCTGATTTTTGGCTTTTTCCAATTCGGCCCAAGTCAATTCCAACGGAATTTCCTGCAACGAGACCATGTCATCAGCGCTTTCCGGCATCTCAACGCCCTTTTTCTGTGCCACCGGCCAATGAATCAGATACAAATCCAGATAGTCAAGCTTCAGATCCTGCAACGTTTTTTGCAATGCCGGCAAAACGTCTTCCGGAGCATGGGAATCGTTCCATAGTTTGGAAGTAATAAAAAGATTCTCACGTTTAACATCTCCTTCGTTCACCGCATCGGTCAGCGCCTGCCCGATTTCGCTTTGATTGTCGTAAATTTCGGCGCAGTCGATATGGGTGTACCCAACCTTGATCGCCCAGCGCACTGCCTGATAAACCTCGCCCGGGGCAGCCTTCCAGGTTCCCAGCCCGACCATCGGCATTTTGCTGTCATTGTTCAGCGTAACATACTTCATTTGAGACTCCTTTAAGGTTAATATTAACTAATTTTAAATATTAGTGATATAAATTCGACAAACAGATTTTAAAACATCCTAAAAATCATAAATAACATAATTATTATTTTACGGAAATTAAACTTGAAAAACCAAAAAGGACTAAAAGATTATGAAAAAAACTTTATTAATGGCCGGTATTGCTTGCGCATTTGCCGCCAACGCCAACGCCGAAATCAAACCCTATGCCGGTTTGGACTTCAACTATTCGACTTTTGACTATGCTTATGACATTGAAAACGCCATTGAAGACGACTATCAGTCCGTCAGCTTTGTTGCCGGTGCCAAATTCCACAAAAACTTCGGGGCCGAAGCTTTCTATCAATATTCGGGCAAAGAGAAAAACACTTACTATAGCGACAAATACACCACCCGCTTCCAAGCTTACGGCGTAGATGTTCTCGGCTTCCTGCCGCTCGGCTGCGACGGTAAGGTTGAACTGATTGCCGGTGCCGGTATCGGTGAATACGAAATGAAAGTCAGACTGGTCGGTGCCGGTTCCGAAAAAGAAGAAGCTTTCGGTTACCGCTTAAATGCAGGCGCCCAGTACAACATTGACGAAAACTGGTCGGTTCGCGGTATGTATCATCATGTTTACACCCAAAAATCCGAAATCGACGCCATCGACGAATTCTCGGTTGGCATCAGATACAATTTCTAAACGAAATGTACCGTTTTCAAACTGCCGCTCTTCAGCGGCAGTTTTTTTATTGTTTTTCATCAGACGCCCGATTGTCTTCCAGCTTTTTAATACACAACAAAGCCGCTCCGACAAGACCGGCATCATTTTCAAAAGCGGCTTCTTTAAGCAAAAACGGTGCCGTCACAATCATCTCGTTAGCTTCGCGGTTGAGACGCCCGTAATCAATAAAGTGAGCCATTGAACCGCCCAGCAAAACAACCTCCGGATCAAAAATATCGGCAAAAATAACGATCCCGTTCTTTACCATCTCCTGCCAGTTATGAAAGGCCGTCACCGCCGGCAGCGCATTTTTTTTCAACCCTTCAATAACCGTATGACTGTTGACGCTGTCATCCTTATAAACGGCTTTAGCTTCCAAACTGAGCGCCTTTCCGGACATATAAATCTCCAGACAATCATAACGGCCGCATCCGCATAAGCGGTTATTGTCATAGCGCACCGGAAAATGAACCTCCCCTGCCGCACCGGATTTGCCGGTCAAAAGCCTTCCGCCGACAATAATACCGACACCGACACCGGTACCCAGCGTCAGCAAAATCACATTGTCATGTCCTTTGGCGTTGCCGATCATATATTCGGCCCACACCGCTGAGTTGGCGTCATTTTCCACAATTACCGGCTTATTTGACAACGCTTTGAAATCCGTATCCATATAACCTTGCGGCATATTGCCGACCGAACCGGTGATTCGCGAATTGGTCTTGTCCACCGTCCCCGCCGTCGAAACCGCTATCGCATCTACCTGATTTTCAAACTGAGAAATGATCGTTTTCAGCAGCTTTGCCACCGCTCCTGGCGCTGCCGGAGTCGGATGGCGTACCACCTGATTCACAATTTTTCCGTCGCGATCCACCACCGCATAAGCAATCTTCGTTCCTCCGATATCAAAAGCCAAAACCTGATTGATTTTCATTCCCCGCTTCTCCCGTTAACGTTTGTCGTCATCTATAATTTCATATTCTGCATCAATAATTTCGCCTTGAGGCCGACGCCGACGCTGCCGGAGACCGACGTCATCAGACAGCTTGAGCGCCTTTTGCTGTTTATAACGGATCCACCAAAAACCGAAGACAGCAACCAGCAGCAACAACGGAATAACAATTGAAGCCACATATAAGAAAACCGTAAAAAACAACCCGGCCGCCAAAAACATAAAAATCCACGATAGTACTTTTTGCATAGTTCATCCTTTTTCCATTCATCTGTAAATATAGTTTTTTTTAACCCTGATAGCAACCCAAAACCCAAAATAAACCTCCGACAGCATCATTAAAACAGAAACGGTTGCAATTTTAGGTCCAAACCGACATTTTGATTTCAGATGCTTAACCCCATTTCAGCCATATTAAAAATATTTTCGACACCTTGTTATTTCAAACCGCCTAAATAACATGAAAAATCAATACATTAAAAACTTTATCAAAAATTTTTCCGATTATATTAAAAAATTATTGCATTTATTAAAAAGATGTTCTATATTCCCCTCAATTCAGTTATGCCGCTATAGCTCAGTGGTAGCGCTAAGTAAAATTGATACGTTGTATCAATTTTGTCTGTAAGCTCTTTGGAACATCTTAGCGAAGAAGGGCAGCGTCAGCAACCGAAATGAGCTTAGATGCCAAAGGCACACCCGTAGGGTGGGCTCGGTTAAAAAAGATTATTATGCCGCTATAGCTCAGTGGTAGAGCACACCCTTGGTAAGGGTGGGGTCGCAAGTCCGATTCTTGCTAGCGGCACCATTTATAGTAATTCCGCATTTATTGCGGATTTTTTCTTTTTAAACAAGAGCTTATTTAGTCCGATTTCAAGCCTTTTTGCAAAGGCGCTTTTGAGTCTGCTTTTCGGGCTTTTTGCTATGAATTTAGAAAACATAAGCGTTTTAGTATTTGAAATCCTTACAAGAAATTACTTGAAAACTAATTTTATAAAGATAAAATTTTTATATAGATTACATAGCCGACCAAAAGGAAAAATTGTTTATGCTCAAATTGATTTTGCCTGAAGAAAAATATTGGCAATCTTTTCAAGAGGGCCTGCTGGAATATAAAAAGTCCCCTTCCCCATACGATATACAAGGAATTAAAAAGGCTTTTGCATATGAACGTTTTGCAGATTACAAACGTGATTGCGAAGATATGAGAAACGGTAAAAATCTCCCTTCGGGCCATGTTCCCAACACCTATTTATGGCTGATTTATAATGAAAAATTTATCGGTCTTTATGATATCCGCCATAGTTTAACTGAATATTTAAAAATCTGCGGCGGGCATATAGCCTATTCAACAATCCCCTCGGCTCGGAGAAACGGCTTTGCAGCGCAAGGATTGAAATTGTGTTGTAAATATGCCCATGACAAATTGAACCTTAAAGACGTTTTAATTTCTTGCAATGCCGCCAATATCGCATCTTACAAAACAATGAAAAAAGTAATGGCCGCGTTTGGCGGATTAGAAGATAAGCCGACCACGGTTGACAATCCTGAAGAAAAACGTGTTTGGATAAAAACCGAGCCGGACAATACCGTTATAGTGTAGAAAATATAAATACGTGCGCAACTTTATAAATTCGGCTTACCAAATTTCTACAAGTTAACCGTAAATCAGTTCCTTTTCATATACAGTAACGGATACGGATTTCCCTGCTCATCCAATTCCGTTCTCTTATAAACCGTAAATCCCATATGTTCATAAAAACCTTTGGCAAGAGGATTCTGTTCATTGACGGCAAGTTTGTTTACAGAATACTTTTCAATACCATATTGCAGCAGTTGCTTTCCGATCCCTTGTCCCCGATTGTCATTTGAAACAAACAACATTTCAAGCATTTGTTCCGCAATTCCCATGAATCCTAACGGATTTCCGTTTTCATCTTCGGCAACCAACAAAATCGGTATACTGTTCAATGCTTGCGGGACGTACCGTTTGATTTTATTTATCTCATCGTTTGATAAAAATAAATGTGTTGCTCTGACCGAACTTTCCCAGACAAGCAACAGCTTTTCAAGCAGTTCCGGATTTCGTTTCTTTATCTCAATCAGTTTCATGTTATTGCCACCGCTTAATACCTAATATTTATATTATTTCAGATTAATTGATCATTGTTAAAATTTACATAACAAAATCAAATTACCACGGTTCAGATTGATTAGGCCCCGGGTTATCTTCGCAAAGTTCCGTTCGTCATAAAACTCAAAATATCAATTTGCCGTCGATTTTTTCGGCTTCAATCAGACCACATATTGACTTTAAGCCTGAAAAATGCATAATTTATGCCTAAACGGCAATCGGAAAAAGGTGTGTAATGAACTTTTATAATTCCATAGAACAGTATCTGTGCGAAAACAATTTGCTTAAAATGAACGCCAATCATATCAGACAATAAAATCGTCAGATGCCGGCATGCCCTGCTTGTTGACGATAAATTCGATTTTGGACTGCAGACCATGAACAACAACTTTATTACAATAAAACAGGCGCAAGATCTGGAACTTATAAGAGATATCGTTGCGCCGGCAATAGGTAATGTTTCCGATATCGAGCCTTGTGTGTCAGAAGCATGCAACTCTTATGCTTATTTGCTCAACAAACATTTGATTGTTAAATTTGCAAAAGATGATGCCAAATTGGAAAAACTGCTTTTGGAAAAAAATGTGTTGTCATTTTTGAAAGGAAAAACAACGCTGAAAATTCCGGAAAGCACCGTTTTTAAGAATCATTTTACATTTTCGATCCACGAAATGATACAAGGCGAAACATTTCAAAACAAACACTATCAAAGACTCGCGCCTCCCCGAAAAGACAAGTTCTGTCATGACGTTGCCCTTTTTATGTATGAGCTGCATTCGCTGACCGACAAGATCAATACCCCGAACCTTCCGCAATTAAAAGGTATTGCCGGACTTTATCCCCTGAACGGAATAAAAGAGTTTTTCAAAAAACGCAATGAACTGACACGGCAAGAGCAGAACTTTGTTACTCGTTTTTGTGACGAATTTACGAATCACTCCCAAATTTCCAAAAATGCATTTGGCCATTTTGATATCCAACCCAAAAACATAGCCTTTGATTTTGCAGAAGATAAAATTTCCGGCATTTATGATTTTGGAGATTGCGGTTTTTGCGATATTTCCTACGACTTTACCAAGTTTGCCATACAATACAATCCCGAAATCTTAAACAACGTCTTGAAACATTACCAAAACCTGTCAGGACTCAAACTTAATGTACCGGCAATTTTGAGCAATTCCACCTATTGCGTTCTTCATTGCCTGATGAAGGATATTGAAAAAAACCGCTCCCCGAACAGAGGGCTGTACGAATTACGTCTGAAAATATCGCAACAGGAAAATTTTCCTTATTAACCGTTAAAAGTTTTGGCTTTTGTATTTCAGTCCCGCTTTTTGCGCAAAAAAAAGCATCCCAAACCGTTTGATCGGTTAAGGATGCCTTAAGACGCAGCGAAGTTACTTTGCTTCGAAATCTTCCAGGAACTTAATCCATTCTGTCTGATTTTGCTCGCGGAAAAATTCTTTTAAGAAGTCGACCATAAAACGGTGTCTTTTTTCAGCCTCGGCCTTTCCTTCTTTTGTTTGCATCGCCTTTTTCAGCTTCAACAACTTGTCAAAAAAATGATTAACCGTGGTGTCCTTTCGTTTCAGATCCATATATTCTTCCGACGTCATCTTATCTTTGGGAAAAAACATCTCGTCGAACAACGGTCTTTGAATTTTGGAACTAAAGGCCAGAACACGACAGATACCGATTGCGCCGATTGCATCCAGCTTGTCGGCATCAAACAATAATCTCATTTCGATCGTTTCCAACTGAGGTTTGTCTCCTGTTTTGGAATATCCGATCGCCTCAATGGTATCGATTATTGTTTTTATTTGCTCATCGTCCAAGTTGATGCTCTCAAGAAAACGGCGGGTATTGTTTCCGTCGGTATTCAGCTTTCGATCATCAACATCATGCAACAACGCACTCATCTCGACGATAAAGTCGTTTGCGTTAACGGCTTGTTTCAAAAGGGACTTGGCATTGGCATAAACTCTTTTGATATGTTCAAAGTCATGTCCTGATGCTTCGCCGGCATGATACTCTTGGGCAAATGCGTAAGCTTTTGCGACTAATTGTTTTTCACTTATTTTCATGATTTCTATTTTTTGTCATTAATATTCAAATTTACCAAAAGATAAAAATTATGATAACGGATGTTCGATAATAAACAAATCCATAATGTATAATAATATCTTTTTGCTCTTTTATTGTACCACATAAATTCAATATTGAAACCGTTTTTTGTACCGATTTGCATAAAAAAGTCCCTGAAATTGCTAACGCAATTTCAGGGACTTTTGGACTCAGACATCGTGTTCCTAATAGTCCTCGCCGGCCAGATCTTTACCGAAACCGACCGCCCATTCGGCGAAATCGAACTTCTTTTGGCCGACTTCGTCTGCAATGTCAAGGTAAGCCTCCTTATCGAGAACTTCACGCGCCGACTGTGCTTCCGCCGGCGAACCGTAGATCACCATCGAGACTTTTTCAACACTCGCCGCCTGCTCTGCAAAGCGGGCCACCGCTGCAAAAACGGCTTTGGCCGACTGTTCCATAGTCAGACAACCGATGATGCCGTTGCCGATAGCCGGAACCGCGATCGTTTTGAGACCGACGTTGTCCGCCAGTTGCAGCGCTTTGTAAACCGCACGGCCGGTAGCCGCAAAAGCCTTGTCATCATCACAGCCGACCGTTGCCACATGCAGCAAATACTTGCTGTATCCGCCGCCGGAAGCTGTCATAAACGCTTCGCCGAAAGCCAAAGGACGTTTCTGAGCATGGGCATCATACTCGTCCAAACCGCTTCTTGCGCCGGAACGGGCCATTGCACCGCCGACACCGCCATAAGAGGCACAACTGTCAAACTGAGGAACAATAACAGCATCCACAGCCATGGCTGCAATGTTACCGTTAATCACTTCTGCCTGAATACGATTGATTTGTTTCATGATTTTTTTTATTTTGAGTTAGACATGTTCAAAAGAAAAAAGCCTATTATGAAACAATTTCCGATGACTCAATAATCGGACACAATAATGCTTTTGACAAAACAGAGCATATCACAGGTTTGTCGCAAGTGCAATCACAAAAAAGATTGAACGGTTTGGATCTTATGATATTCTAAACTTCATAACAACAGAGGATGAACAATGAAACAATTTTCTTTTTTAATGCTTGCAATCTTTTTGATTGCCGCATGCAGCACCCCCGCCGCCGAAGACAAGAGCGTTTTTTGCGGGCGCTGGATTGAAGAAACCGCACCGGACAGTCCGTATGTTCAAGGGATAACGTTGCTGCCCGACGGCACCGCATCATCCATCGGCATGGCAACGCTCAAATATCAAAAATGGGCATTGAAAAACGGCAGACTGTTTTTGTCCGGCAAAAGCATCGGCAACGGACAGACGATAGACTTTTCCGATCAATGGCAAATTCTCGAAATAACGCCCCTCACAATGAAACTGAAAAGCGCCGACGGCAATTACCGGATTAATTATCGCCGAAGCGAAAAATAACACCCCCGACCAAGGCAAAGCCCCCGTATTTACAACCGGCCGTTCCGATCCGTTTTAAAATGATTGACTTTTTTCCGGACTGATGCTACCAAAATCAGCAAAGTCAATTATTATATAACTAAAAAAATACCATTATGTGCAATTTAATTATTTTAACGGATTCGGAACTTCAGTTGGTCCTGACCGTTATTTTGATCTTGGTTCTGTTGGTCGTTCTGAAAGGAATCCGGTGGCTGATCCGCAAAACATCAATCCCGGTCCACACCGCAAACGCCAAACCGGATCCGGAGCCCGAAGATCGGCCTTATCCCCGATACTGCCCGTCATTCTTCAATGCCGGCGCCGGTACGCTTCCGTATGTTTATCACCCGCAACCGGTGATCCAAAAGGCACGGAGAATAAAATATACTTCTCCTTACCTGGGAATAGAGCAGGAAATTGCGTATCGTCCCCGCAACAAAGTCGGCAAAGCTTTCGATCATGTTCGCGGCATCGCCGTTTCGCCGACGTTGACGCTGTTAAGAGAAATCATTGTTGAAAGCGATTTTCCCGGTGACATCAGAACCTATATCAAACATTTTAACGGACGACTGCCCAACGAAAGCGAAATTAAGCAGATTTATGCCAAACGAGCAATGATTTGCAACAACCTGCTCGAATGCGGCGAACCGCTGCTGCAGGAACGGCGCTATCTGTACACCTGCGGAGACCTCGAAAAAGACCGTGATTACAATTACTGTCTCGACTTCTCTACCGGAGAAATCACAATTGCCGACTGTGACAGCTATGTGGCGGCAATTTTGGTCGAATAGTCCCGCTTACGGCACAAAAAAACAGTCTTCGGTCAACGCCGGAGACTGTTTTTGCTTAGCCGGAAACTCAAAGCCTAAAACTTATAATTCAAACCCAACATAAAATCATAAGCCGTATAGTTGTCGCCGAAAGTGTATCCGGTGCGGGCATAGCCGGAGAACTTCGAGTTCAATCCCAAATCTCCGCCCAGTTCCATCCGTCCGAGGGTCTGGTTTTTATACGACTTGACATCCATGGTTCCGCTCCGGCTCAAAAGACGGGTATGATTGCCGTCGGCATAGGTCTGAATCAGGCTGGGTTCAAAATACACCCGCTTCATGCAATCTTTTTCACAGAACCGATATTCCAACTTGGCGCCCAGTTCCGCTTCAAAATAATGCATAACGTCATAGTCGGCTCCCTTCCCGACATTGTCATGCAGCCGATCGATATCGATCGCCGTATAGAAAACGCCGGCTTCCGGAGTGACACTCAGGCGTTTGCCCAACACAACCGCTTTTCCCAAACGGGCGCTTAAACCATACTGAAACGCATCGGTATCCGCCGAAGCTGCATGATCTTCGGTACGAATGTCCATGCTTTGTTTACCGGCAAAGATCATTGCCAGAGCATGCCATGCGTCACAATGACGCTTAAAATACAACCCGCCCAGCCAGCTTTTGTTTCTGACGTCCGATTCCAGTGCCGAAGGGAAGTCCCCTTTGCCCGAAAGGTCATATTTGCCGCGACGATAAGCGCCGAATACGCCGACCCGGTTGGCTCCGTTACCGTAAATGTCCATTCCGGCGGTTACGCCGTTAATCTTCGCGTCCATATCTGCCGGTGCTTTGATATTCGCATTTTCGCGGGTAACGTTGATCCACGCCTGCTTTTCGGTTGTTGTGCTGCAGCAGTCGATGTTCTTTGCAAAAGAAAGCCCTTTTGCCACACTGTCGGCAACGCTCCGGTTTTGTTCGACGGCAATGCCGTGAAGTCCGGCAAATGCCGCAATTTCGGGCGTATACTGAACGTTTGGCTTGTTATTGTCGCCGCCCGGTTTGTTATCTTCGCCGGGCTTATTGTCGTCACCGGGATTTTCTTCCGTATAATTGGGATTTTTCTGATCGGTCAAAGTAAGATACCAGTGGTTGCCGGCCGTTTCTCCCCCGTAATTGGAAACCGAATTCCACATATACGGACTGCCGATGACCCGCACAACGTCAAAAGCGGAAGCCGTGGCCGCATCGTCGTTCGGCGCGCTGACAAACAGCGTTGCCGCGCCGTCATAAACCTTCGGACTGTCCGCATTGACAATCACCTGAGTCGTACCTTCGACGTCTCCGCTGATCTTAATAATGCCGTTTTGAACCTGTCTGTTATCGGCATCGACCGAGATATCGAGTTTCAGGATCGCGTTTTCCGATTTGTAATTTTTGGTGTTGATTTCGGCATCGCGGCCCAAATGAACGGTTGCGCCGGATCGCGCGTTAAAGTTGGCCGCTCCGTTTATCGTTCCGTAAAGATAAAATTCGCCGTTGCCTTCTCCGCTGACGCCGGCCAACACATCGCCGACTTCTTCCGCAATGATGTCATCCAGCACTTCGGCGGTTAAATTGTTGCTGACGCCGCCAAAAACGTCAACGTCATAATCATTGCCGTAAATATCGTCGTGCATAATGATCTTGCCGCCGTTAAACGTCTTAAAAACAAGCGTTGGCGTTATGCTTTCGGCACCGCTGATATGCTCGTTGGTCATATAAATCGCTTCGTTTTTTCCGTTGTCCAGCCCATTGCCCTTAAATTCGCTGATTCCGTTTTCTCCGGCGGCAATGATCGTCGCGCCGATCACCGCCAACGCGCCGCCTTTGTCAATCGCTTTATTGTCATAAAAAGACGTGTTATACAGCGACAATCCTTCAAAAGCCGTATCCGGACCGATAAGTCCTTGTGCAAAACCGGTCAAAATTGCGCCGCCGGCATAGGCATGATTTTCGCGAAACACCGAATTTAAAAAGTAATTGTTATTGCCGGCGGCAAAGACGGCGCCGCCTTGATTATGAGTAAGAACGCCGGTGTTGTTTCGCGTGTCTTCGGCGCGGTTGTTAACAAATTCGGCATTATCGACATACAGCGTTGCCGCCATTGTGGCTATTGCGCCGCCGGCCGAAGCTCTGTTGTCCCGAAACACGGTTTTGCCCGGTTCGTCCCCCGGTTTGATAATGGTATACCAGGTAGAATGTATTGCGCCGCCGCGGTTAAAAGAACGATTGCCGATAAACGTATTGTTTCCCGTCAGTGTCGCGATTCCGTTTTGATCAATGGCACCGCCGCCCCAATCAGAAAAATTATTTTCAAAAGTATTGTTGCCGTACAAATAGAGATAACCGCTGTTACCGATTCCGCCGCCCCAAGCCGCCGAATTGTCCTTAAAGGTTGCGTTTCGGGCTGCCCATTCGTCACTGCGGCCGATTGATACGGCCGTCTGCTTCAAACCTTCATAAACCGGAGAGGCTATAATAGTCGGATCTTCGGCCTTTACACTCGGGGCCCCCAACAAACTGCCTGCAACAGACAACAATAATAAGCGTTTCATTTTTATCCTTTCAGTTTCTGTAATCCGGTGGTCACGACCTGCTCAGAGAGAATTCTCCCCTTTTGCAGTCATATGCTGTCACGCACACATACTCGCCAAATAGAAAATATATTTGCTGACCCCTTAGTTTTCGATTTTGATTTCTGATGCAAAAAAAGGTACCTTTAAATGACAGGGAAAAAATCTCGGGTAAAGCTTGATTTTTGGTCTTGACTCTTATAACAAAAAAAGGTACCTTTTTGCGCATCCCTTTAAAAATAGTAAAAAACATCCTGTATTCAATCCGTTAAACGCAATAAAATTTTATAAAAACAAGCGTTTCTTTTAAAAGTGTTCTTATATATAATACGTTCAGATTTCTTGCCGTCATGCCCGGCACCCTTATGAAAAACCCGGATGGAGAATACCCTATGGAGATCCGACATTTGCTGAACGCCCAAAATAAAGATCAACTGCGGGAATGGTTGCTGCAAAACCATGCCGCCGCCCCCGAATGCTGGGTAGCGGTCAAACGCGGACGCCCGACCGACAACAACGCCTTCTGGTATCTGGATGCGGTTGAACAGGCATTATGTTTCGGCTGGATCGACAGTACGGTCAAAAAAATATCGGCAACCGCCACCGTCCAGAAACTGGCGCCCCGACGTCCCCAAAGCGTCTGGTCCGAACTCAACAAAGAACGCTGCCGCCGCCTCGAAAAATTGGGTTTGATGACAGACGCCGGCCGGGCCGTTCTCCCCGATATGACACCGGCCGGTTTTGTGATCGATCCGTTGATATGGCAAAGTCTGCGGCAGGATCCGGTCGTATGGAACAACTTTCGGAAGTTTCCCCCTCTCTATCAAAGGGTAAGGATAGACACCATCCAAATAAAGAAAAAACAACCGGATTTATTTAAAAGCCGCCTCAACAAGTTTATCCAAAACACCCGCTGCAACATAATGTACGGCGACTGGAACGACGGCGGCCGACTGTTGGACTATTGACACGGCGCAGGGCCGCGGCCGAGCGTTTTTTACAATTTTATCGTGCATGGTTCGCCGTCACCGGCAACATAAAACGTCACCGATGCTTAGGTAAGCAACTGTTCGTCAACAAAAACGCATGCCATAACCGCGTCGTTTTACAACCACGACAGGTACGCAACATACCGTCGGCACCGACGGATGTTTGGTTTGGGGAGCGCTTTCGGCGGATCGGCTTTTAGTCTGCCCGCGGTTGGACGTCGGACGCTGCCGCCCGCTTTTTAACCCGGCTCTTCGCAGCCGCCGCACTTTTCGCCGCAACCTGCGTCATCCCTTTCTCCGCAACCGCGCTTTTCTCAGCGGCTGCCCGTCCCTCGGACGCTGCCGTTTCTCCCTTGGAGATTGCGGTTTTCGCCGCCGCTGCTTTTTGGCGCGCTTTTTCTTCGACCGCTTCCCATTTTTGGGCAGCTTCCCACTGGCGTTTGTTCATTTTCTCTTCCGACAGTTTTTCCAGCCAGCGGCGACTTTTGCGCAAAGTCGGGGCGTCGATGCCGACAAAAAAGCTCGAAACGTTGATTTCCATCGCTTCGCAGATCATCCACAGCCGGCTGCAGGAGAGACGGTTCTCACCTTTTTCGTACTTTTGGATCTGCTGAAAAGTGAGGCCGATCTTGTCGGCAAGCGCAGTTTGGCTGATATGAAGATTATGGCGCAGTTTGCACAAACGACGACCGATATGCACGTCAATCGGATGAGGTTCTCCCTCCAACAGGCGGGCACGAAATTTTCTTGAAATATCCATTGCAACAAATTCCCTTTTTATCGTTAAAACAATAAAATGACCACCTGTTATCCAGTCTGGGAACAGTTGCTTTTCTGCCGCCCGAGGGCAACAAAAAAACCACTTTCGAAACGAAGGTGGTCGGGGGAGTTGCTAAATCATACGTGGTCATGACTCCTTGGATTTTTAAAACCTTGCGGTTTCTGGACATATATCCAAGGCTCCCCCGGCCATTCGGCAGAGGGATATATTATTGTTATCCGACGATAACAATTTGCGGTGGAATATCCGAGACCACCGACCACGCAAAGGCTTAGCACAGCCCCGCGCCCTTTTTTGGGGCGCTGACGACGGATTCAACCCGGCGCCGCCAAAGGCGGCAAAAGTTTGGGCATCCGCTCTGCTCCGCCTTCTTTGCGGAAGACGAAACAGCTTTCATCAGGTTCTGCTTGGATAATTTGGAGCGTCACCTGATTATCGGTTGACAATATATTAAACGAATTTTTGAAATATTGCAAGTGGGAATTGAACAACAAAGCAAATTACCGGCGCCATCCGTGGCGTACGGCGGTTTCCGCGGCGGCGTGCCGTTGTCGGTAAGGCGGCCGGGGAGTTCGCAGATCACACCTCGTCATGACTCCCCGGATTTTTAAAGCCCTGCGGCTTCTGGACATTTATCCGGGGCTCCCCCGACCGTGAGACCGGCTTATTGTAGGTAAAATGCAGAAATTTGACAAGTTAAAATTGAAAACGGCGGCCGGGGGAATTAGCAAATCACACATCTTCATGACTCCCCGGATTTTTAAAGCCTTGCGACTTCTGAACATTTATCCGGGGCTCCCCCGACTGCCGGACGCTGCGGACGGGACACAATGCCCGTCTGGCAGACGCCCGCTCTGCCGAGGGCTGTATTGTAGGTAAAATATCGAAAATTAGCAAGCTGAAATTAAAAAAGGCCGCCGGGGGAGTTAGCAAATCATACGTAGCCATGACTCCCCGGATTTTTAAAACCGGACGATTTCTGGACATCTATCCGGGGCTCCCCCGACTGCCGGACGCTGCGGACAGGACACAATGCCTGTCTCTTGCAGACGTCTGTTCGCATTCCCCTGCCTTGCGATCCCCCCATTTTAAGCGAAATGCCGCAAATTGGCAAGTTCAAATTGCGGTGACACCCCGCACACCGATGACGGGCGAGAAACCGCAGTTTCACGCCTTCCCGGTTTTTAAATTACCCGTTTTAGTAGAGTTTGAGCTGACCAACAAGCCCAGATTGAATCAACAACCTCACCGCCGACGACAGGCAAACAGCAAGATCCTCACGCTTCCCTCCCTTTAAATCACCCGTTTTAGTAGAGTTTGAGCTGACCGACAAGTCCAGATTGAATCAACAACCTCACCCGCCGACGACAGGCGAACAGCAAGATCCTCACGCTTCCCTCCCTTTAGATTACCCGTTTTAGTAGAGTTTGAGCTGACCAACAATCCCAGATTGAATCAACGCCGAGTGGCAAGAGAGAAAAGAACACGGCGGCAGGCGGAAAACAGGGTGCCCGACGATGCAAGTTTTCGCAAAATAACAGACGCAAAAGCTCTTCGCCCCCAACCGCCACCCAACCTCGCTTCTTTTAATATTGTATTTTGACAAAAACGCCCCAACCGCCGCCCAACCTCGCTTCTTTTAATACTATATTTTGACAAATTCGCCCCAACCGCCGCTCAACCTCGCTTCTTTTATATTATATTTTGACAAAAACACTTGATTTTGTCATAAAAATGAGTTATAAAAATAAATGAATACTAATTATTTTAGATATGGATAGAACAAAAGAAAAGGCAGAATATGCCCGCATTTACGGAACCATGCCCTGCGCCCATGAACTGCTCCGTCTCACTCCCGACTACTGGGAAGCATACCTCGGAAGCTGCATCGAGAACAATACCATCGTTTTCATGTTCAGCGCTCTTTCTCTGTCTGACAGCCTCGCTGCCGGAAGTACGATAGAGCACCACTTCCGCGCCCGTCTCAGTCGCAAAGTGTCCATGAACTTCGGAACAGACACCTTCTCGGTGCCCTTTTCCAACGACCCGGACGAACTCGACGACTACATGACGGCCATGTTCGACCTCGAGCTCTACTTCCGCGGCATCGAAGACAATCCGCGCCTGCTGGCCGAGATCACACTCCACAATCAGGAAGAAGACTGGCGTGACCGCGAACTCCTGACGGAAGTCATGCTCGCAGCCAAAAAGCACTAATGCCGCTTGACACCTGCCGCTCTTTAAAAAATATCGTTGCTCCCAGAGCAACGATATTTTTTTTGTATCCCCAAAGGCCCCGCGTCCAACCCGGGGCTTCCTCTTTTGCAGATCCCCCCGATCATCCTTCCCCTACCCGCCGAACAAACCACCAGGCCGCCGCACCTGACACACCCCCGCCGGCTTCCACCCTTCCCCGATCATCCTCACCCCTACCCGATCATCCTCACCCTACCCGATCATCCTCACCCTACCCGCCGGGCGAACCACCAGCCCGCCGCTTCTTCGCGAAGCCTTTTTTCTCCTCTCTGCCACACACATGGGGGAAGGCAAACCGACGGCTGTCGACAAGGACGATGACGGACGGAGAAAAAACGACGCGTACGGCAGGATGAGGGGGCGGAAAGTGGGGAAAAAGGGAAACGGCACCCCGAGACAGTCGGCGAGAGGGGGAGAAAGGAAGAGACCCGAAGGAATGCAGATGAGAAAAACGGCCGAGGGCTTGGATGGGCAAGCCATTTATACAAGAAAAGCGTTGCTGTCATCAGCAACGCTTTTCTTTCAACATACCTTTCTAGGCGTTTTCGTTGTTTTCCTCCAGCCGCCAGGATCCGTCAAGTTCCCGCAGCAACGCTTCGAACACTTCGGCCTGCGCGCGTGCGGCTTCTTTGTCGTAACTGTCGCTTTCGGCCTGGGCGCGGTAAGCACGGGCTTTGCTTTCCAGACCTTGCTTAAACAACGTGTTCGCCCGCGGCGTCAGATACCCAAAGAAGACCAGCGAGTGGATTTCACTCATCAGAGCCTCGGTCTTAATCCGTTCCAACTCCCGCTGATGCCGACTGTCTTCAACCTTTTTGGCAAGCAAACCGGCTTCGGCCAACTCGGAGAGGAACTGCAGCCCTTTTCGGCAACATTCGTTTTCCTGTCGGTGTTCTTTGCTGCAAGAGCATTTCGGGCGTCGGCACAAACAAATACTGACGACCAACAGCGCGATCATTAAGGCGCCGATCAAAAGCATGATACTCATATCCATAGCTTAATAATTTTAGTTTACGTTTTATTTATACCTTCTTTGCATCAAAAATGCAAGCCTGTTCAGCACTGTTGGCCGGCAAAATTTCAAACGACGGCCGTGTGGCGGTCTCGCGCGACGCCGCAACCGGTCTGAGGCGGATCAGGGTCATGTCCGACGGCGCCAGCAGCCGCATCGGCGGCCCCCAATAACCGGCCCCGCGCGAAATATACAGTTTTCCGCCCGGCAGTTCGTACAGCCCCGCCAGATAGCGGTTGACATATTTTACCGGCAGATGAAACGGAAAAATCTGACCGCCGTGCGTATGCGCCGAAAGCTGCAGGTCAAAACCGCGCTCAATGTACTCTGCCGCATTGACCGGGTTGTGCGCCAGCAGAATCTTATAATCGTGTTCCGACGCCCGGTCCAGAATATGCTCATACCCGGCCTTGTCGCGCAATACCGGCAGGTCGGGAATCCCGGCCAGGTACAACGGCAAGTCGGCAATTTGTTGCCCTTCTCCCGCCAACCAGACAATATTCATCTCCTGAATTTGCCGCTGAATTGCCGCCAGGCCGTTATACAACTCGTGGTTGCCGGGTGCAAAATAAACCCCGTATCGGCTTTTGAGCCGTTTCAATTCCGCCAGCTGCGGCATAATCGTCTCTACCCGGTCGTCGACAATGTCCCCAGGCATCACAATCAGATCCGCCTGCTGTGCGTTCGCAAGGTCAATCATTTCGGCAAACCAGCGCACCGGCTTGCTGCGGTCAATATGCATATCGTTAATCTGCAGCAACGTGATTTCGCGGTCAATCTTCGGGGTCTCAATCACCACCTCGGTAATCCGCGGCGTCTTAATCCCCTGATAAAGCGCATAAAAAGAAAGCAGTACCGCCAAGGCCAGCGTTACCAGATTGGCAGCCGTCAGAACGCTCAGATTAACCGGGCTCCAGGCCGCAGACGCCTGTCCGCGCCAACGGGCAAAGCCGTATGCCAGCCCCCACAAAACATCGCGAAACAACAATAAGGCAAATAAAATAAAGGCAAAACCAAACAGAAAATAGCCTACGCCGGCCACCGTATTGTAAAGCGGGCCTTCCAGCCACCCCTTGCGGCGCACCAGCCCCAAAATCATCGGCGCCGACCACATCAGCCACAAAAGGACAAAAACCAGAACTTTCCACCATGGGGAAATGTTGTTATAGCCGCACAACGTTCGGGCGCTTAAGAGCGCACCGACGGTGGCAACCGTTAAAAAGGCAAGAAAAAAATACAAGGCTTACCTCCTTATGAAAGATATTGTTTAAGACGTCGCGGCAACAGTCCGGCGGCGATAAACCCGTTTGGGCGCCGGTGCCGCCGCTTCGGCAACCGGTTCTTTTTCGGCGTTGTTTTCCGCCTTGGCTTCGTCGGCCTTGGCATGACTGATTTCGATAATCTTAAAAGACTTTCTCACTTCGCGGCGCGGCGTTTTGGCAACATTGTCCCCGACAACCGGCGTTGCCTCTGCGGCAACGGCAGCCGGCGCTGCAACCTCGGATTGATCCGCAACCGTTTTTTCCGCCGGCGCTTCCGCGGCCGTCGTTTCGGCATTGTCGCGGTTTTCGGCCGTTTCGACCGGCATCGCCTGACGCTGCTGATTTTTGCGCTCGTTGATTTCGGTTACGATTTTGCGGTAATGCTCGGCATATTGACGGAAAATTTCCGCATTTACATAGTCGTTGTTGCTTTGCGCGTCTTTGGCAAAGTCATTGTAACGTTTGATCAGGTCCAACGCGGTGCCGCATATTTTTCCGGCAATCGAATTGCTGTCAAACTTATAGTTAAGAGAGTAAATTGTATTGTTGCTGCTGTTATTGCGATATTTGTTATTCGTTTTTTTCATATATGTACCGTAAACATCTGGTTAAAGAGCGCCAAAAAACAGGGCCACTCCGGTCAAATTGTCATTATAAAGTTTGGTTTGGAAACAAAAAACGCCGATTATCATAGTCATCAAATAAGCGTTACACAGGGAATAATACAGATTTTTTCACGAATTGCAAATTATTTTTTTAAAATTACACAACGTTTTATTCCGCCGAGATCCGTCAAAACCTTCAGTCCCTGCCAACCGGCCCGTTCAAAAACCGCAACAACCTCTTCGGCCTGCCCGATCCCGACTTCCAACACCAAAAAACCGTTCCGATTCAACCATCCGCCCGCCACCCGTGCAATCTGCCGGTAGTGGTCCAAGCCGTCAATGCCGCCGTCCAGAGCCGTCAACGGGTCATAATTCCGCACCTCCGGCGCCAGGCCGGCGATCTCCGCACTCGGAATATAAGGCGGATTGCTGATGATCAAATCGAAGCGTTGTTCCAGATAATCGTTAAAATAATCAAATTCAACCAGCCGCACCCGGTTTTCTACCCGAAGCCGTCGGGCATTTTCCGCCGCCACTTCCAAAGCTGCCGTCGATTTGTCGGCCCCGGTTCCCGCAAGCCGGGGACAATCGGCCAGCAGGCTCAAAAGCAGGCAGCCGGAACCGATACCCAATTCCAGCACCGAAGACAGCTTATGCTCATCGATCAGCTGCAACGCCGCTTCGACCAGCACTTCGCTGTCCGGGCGCGGGCTCAACACCCGGCCGTCCACCGCAAAAGTATATTTGTAAAAATCCCGGCAGCCCAGAATCTTATCAAGCGGCTCATGATTGAGACGCCGACGCAACAACGTTTCCGCCGCCTCCCGGCAAGCCGGATCGGGCTCAAATCCCGGATCAAGGGTTTCGGGCTGCTGTCCGGCTGCCCGCGCCAGCAAAAGGCGGGTTTCCAACCGCGGAGAAGTTACTCCGGCGGCAGCCAGACGCCGCACCGTTTGGTTGAAGAAGCTTTCTTTCATCCGCGCTCAGTCTTCCGAACTCTGAAACGGGTTGACAAAGATATTGTTTTTTTTGATTTTGCGAACTTTTTTAATTCGTTCTTCCATTCGTTCCTGCATGCCGTCAAGCGATTCCGAAGGAGAAAAATTGTCGCGGAATTCCAACCCTCTGATTTCGGCAGCCGCAATTTCGCCGCTAAACTCAAACTCCCGTGGCTTTTCTTTTTTCTTCAGCATAAGTCAATTTTTCCTTTCAGGCCGCCAGCGCTGCGGCTTCTTCTTTCATCAACGCCGCCAGATGTTCAAACGCCTTTTTCTCAATCTGACGCACGCGTTCGCGGCTGACCGCAAATTTGACGCCGATATCTTCCAACGTCTGCGGTTTGTCGGTCAGCATCCGTTCGCGAATAATGTACGCCTCGCGGTCCGAAAGCTTTTCCAGACATTTTTGCAGCATTTTATGTTTTTGCGCCGCTTCCTGCCGGCCCGCCAGCAACGCTTCCGCATTTTGCCGCTTGTCAACCAGCATATCAATTCTTTCCAGATCGTCGTCCGCATCGCCGACGCTCACATTCAGCGAGGTATCGCCGCCCAAGCGCTGGTTCATCTCCACCACGTCTTTCTCGTCAACCACCAGTTCTGCGGCAATCTGCCGAACTACGGCGGGTTCAAGCGCCTTGTTTTCGTAAATGCCCAACTTGGCTTTGATACGCCCCAGATTGTAGAACAATTTCTTTTGCGCCGCCACGGTACCGATCTTGACCAACGACCACGACCGCAGGATGAAATCGTTGATCGCCGCCTTAATCCACCAAATTGCATAGGTGGAAAGACGAACTTTTTTCTCGAGATCAAATTTTTTCACCGCCTGCATCAGGCCGATGTTGGCTTCGGAAATCAGGTCGGCCAGCGGCAGGCCGTAATGACGGTAGGGCAGCGCAATTTTGGCCGCCAGCCGCAGGTGCGAAACCACCAGCCGATGCGCAGCTTCCAGATTATGATTCTGCTTAAAATCAACGATCAGCGCTTTTTCTTCGTCCTCGCTCAATACCGGAAAATTCTTAATTTTCTCAAAATACGACACCAAGCCGTTGCGATCGGCCAAAACCGGCAACTGCGCCGATTTGTCGACCACCATCACTGAAGAATTTCCGCTCATTGTCATCACCTGTCCTTTTGTTTTACAAAATGTGATTATAGCCGTCTTTTCTATTTTTTCAATAGGCTGCCCGCAAAAAAACCTCTATTCCGTCGTTTTTTCCGTTTCGGTCACCGGCGTTTCGTCCGTTTCGACGGCCGGCACCGTATTTTCCGCCGCCGCATTTTCTTCAGCTGCGTCGTTTTTGATTTCGGGTTGCTCGTCGGCATAAAAAATCGAAAATTCGTTACCGTTCGCCGCTGCCGGAATGAAATTGAGAATCTGGACCCGGAATCCGTGCCCTTCGGGATATATCAGCAGATAAATATCCGAATTGCCGCGGCACAAACGCATATTCTCCTCGCTGATACGATAATTGACTTTTGTCATTACCAGTTCGCGCGCCACTTCATAATTGGCGGAATTATCAAAATTCGCAACCGGAATCTCTTCAAAATCTTTCAGGTTTTTGATCATCAGCGCCTGTTTGCGGCGACTGACGATGCTGTTGGCCGGATGTGCCTGCTGATATTCTCCGATTTCGGCGGCAACCGCAGCCAGCATTGACGCCTGATTGCAGGAAGGAAGCCCGGCTGCCGCCGGTTTATCTTCCGCCTTGGGCGCAAAGATAACCACGTTGATGTCCGAAGCTTCGGTCTGCGCCTGCAGCGAAAACGGCAAGCACATTGCCGCCAAAATCAGAAAATATTTCAGCACCTTCTTTTTCTCCTAAAAGTTAACCGACTTCGGCGTCCGCGGAAACGGCAGGACATCGCGTATATTGCCGATACCGGTTACCAACAGCATCATCCGTTCAAAACCAAGTCCGAAACCGGCGTGCGGAACCGAACCGTAACGGCGCGAATCCAGATACCATTCGTAATCGGCTTCGGTCATGCCGATTTCTTCAATCCGTTTGACCAAAACGTCATATCGTTCCTCACGCTGAGAACCGCCGATCAGCTCACCGATCCCGGGCACCAGAACGTCCATTGCCGCCACGGTTTTGCCGTCATCGTTCAAACGCATGTAAAACGCCTTAATTTCTTTGGGATAGTCACGAACAATCACCGGCCGTTTGAAATATTTCTCGGCCAGAAATCTTTCGTGCTCGGTTTGCATATCCACCCCGTATTCCGGCGCATATTCAAATTTCTCGCCCGAGTTTTTCATGATCTCGATCGCTTCGCTGTAAGTAATGCGGGCAAAATCGTTATTGACAATCGTATCCAGCGTGTCTTTGAGGCCCGGCGCCACAAATTTCTCAAACAGTTCCAGATCTTCGGCGCAGTTTTCCATAATGTGCTTGACGCAATAACGGACCATGTCTTCCGCCAAATTCATGTCATCGGTCAAATCGGCAAAGGCCATTTCCGGCTCGATCATCCAAAACTCGGCCGCATGACGAGTGGTGTTGGAGTTTTCGGCACGGAAAGTCGGGCCGAAGGTATAAATGTCTCCCAGCGCCGTCGCGTACATTTCGCCGTTGAGCTGTCCCGAAACCGTCAACCGGGCTTCTTTGCCGAAAAAGTCCTGCGAATAATCGATCTTTCCGTCCGGCGTACGCGGAAGATTGTTCAGATCCAACGTCGTCACCTGAAACATTTCTCCGGCCCCTTCACAGTCCGATGCGGTAATGATCGGGGTATGAACATAACGAAAGCCGCGTTCGTGGAAAAATTTGTGAATCGCATAGGACAACTCGGAACGAATACGGAAAGCGGCGCCGTATTTGTTGGTACGCGGCCGCAGATGGGCAATACTGCGCAAATATTCGTCGGTATGTTTTTTCTTTTGCAGCGGATAACTGTCGTCGGCCAGTCCGTAAATTTCGATCCGATCGGCCTTAATTTCATATTTCTGGTTGCCGCCCTGCGATGCCACCAAAGCACCGCTTACCGCAACCGAAGAACCGGTCGTGAGTTTTTTGACATCTTCGTAATTGGGCAGATTATTGCCGGCAATGATCTGAATATTCTTCAGACAGGAGCCGTCATTGACTTCGATAAACGAAAAATCTTTGGCGTCACGACGCGTTCTTACCCATCCTTTTACCAGCACTTCCGGCAAAGGCCTGTCCGAAGACAACAATTTTACAACCTTAGTTCTTTCTGACATTTTTAGTTTCCCGTTAAATTAATTTTCAATCGCCGAATTCCCGGTGCAGTCTGCTGCCCGTATCCGGTCGTGCCCCACAATATATAACAGTTAAGTTTATTTGGCAATAGTCCGCCATTGACAAAACTCAATCTGTAGATAATATAAAAAGCAGAGTAATTTAACACAGCGGAGGAAAAGGAATGAAAAGATTTGCAATTGTCCTGTTATTGCCGATACTGGCCGTTTTGGCAGGATGTGCGTCTCAGATCGGCGCCAACCAGTATGACTCGGCGGCGGTCGGATCGGTTAATCGGGTTTTGAAAGGAACAATCGTATCGGTACGCCAAATTAAGGTTGCCGACAGCGACAATTCGGCAGGAACCGCTATCGGCGGCATTGCCGGCGGTGTGGCCGGCTCCCAGATCGGCAAAGGCAGCACGGCCGGAATTTTGGGTGCCGTCGGCGGCGCTTTGATCGGCGGTGCGGCCGGAAACCTTGCTCAACGCGGCTTATCCAGCCAAACCGGTTACGAATATGTGGTCCAACTGGATAACGGCGGACTGGTGACCGTCACTCAGGGCAGCGACGTTCTGCTGGGAGTGGGCCAGCGCTGTATGGTTCTTTACGGCAGCGGCTCAGACCGTGCCCGTGTGGTTCCTTATAACGGATACTGAGAATGAACGACGACTTTGAAAAAACAGTTCAAGAAATGCAAAGTCTGCAAGAGGCAGCGCTTTTAACAGGCGCTGCCGATCTTGTTTTGCAGCAATACGCCTTATCGGCACCCGACATGGGAGCCGCCCGGTTTGACTTTTTCTGCCGGACTTTTTCCCGCTGCGCCACACGTTCGGAAAATATCGGTTATTATGCCGCCGAGCTGGCCCTGGCACGACGCGCCATGTTGAAAAACGGCAACGATCATCCCGAATTGTTTGACGAAGTGCGTCAACAAGTTTTTTACGGCGATGCCGAAGGGCTGGAAAAACTTATCGTGACACTGACAGAAACCGTTCCCGCGCGCGCTTTTATATCTCCGGGTTTCGAAACCCGCACCCGTCAATTTTTAAAAGAACAGGTCACGCATTATTCCTTTACCGACCGCGACATTGCCGGTTTGCAGCAGAAACTGTCGCTTGCCGCTGCCAATGACCGACTGGCTCGCATTTGGGAAAATGCGGTTGCCGAAATCGGAGAAATTCACCGCAGCAAACGCGAACGCGATTTAGACGGACTTAACCGGTGGAGCTTTCAATTTCAAAGCGACGATCTGCTGAAAAAGCTCTCTTTCCGCAACACCTATGTCAATCTTGCATACGAACGGCTGGTGCGCGAACACGAAATTAAAAACATACGGCCGGAAGATTATTGCCGTCAACACCGGTTGAAAGTTCAGAAACAAATCAACGACCTGACCGGCACAACAGACGCCAAAGGCAGGCAAATTTGCCGCAAATACGCAATTAATAAGGTTTATAAAGCGATTGCGGGACAAGATAAATTTAAGCTGCAAAGCGTTTGGAAAGCCTTGGAAAAATATCAGGACGAAAGTTTTTATGCCGATACGGCAGCCATTTTAACGGCGTTGGACGGCGGCGCCAAAAACCGTGACGTCCGTCTGCCCCGCCGCCCCTGCCGTCAGTATGATTAGGTTTGTGACAAAAAAACGTCTTGACAGACATGATCGGATTTAAATAAAAAATTACATAATTGTAAAAAAAATGCTTGACCTTTATTTTTTTTATCTGTATATATGCACCTAGTTTCGATGACCCCATCGTCTAGCGGTTAGGACATCACCCTTTCACGGTGGTAACACGAGTTCGAGTCTCGTTGGGGTCGCCACTTCAATCCCGAATGCAAGTTCGGGATCTTTTTTTGCCGTTCAAACGGCGCAAAGCTTGTTTTCACGGACGAGACTATACAATTCCGGCTAAGTTGCGCCGGATTGCACCGGTGCAATCGGCTTAACAAGCCTCATTGCTTGGCTCATAAAAAACGCCGGAGCAACGGCGTTTTTTATTTCTCAGCGTTGGGGTCGCCACTTCAATCCCGAATGCAAGTTCGGGATCTTTTTTTTGCGAAGAAAACCACGCGTCTAACGTGTGGTTTTCGAGAAACAAAAAAAGAACCGTCCGGAGAGACGGTTCTTTTTTATTTGGTATTAATATACCCGGCTATCGCTGCTCAACGAACTTAATCGTTGTCTCCATGACACCAAAAGACGAACTTTCATGAAGAATCTTTGTCTTGGGGACGTAGTCTTCTTCCATCGGTTCGGTCAGGTAGAACAGGTTATCATCTTTCCAGGTTGCCATCATCAGTTTTTCTCCCGGCTGAAGAGTGATGGTCATATTTCCGCCGAAATTTCTGGCTCTGTACTGCTGGGTACAGGATATACAACTCAAAACGACAACAACGGCAATGGTCAGGCTAACAATAATTTTTTTCATAGTTTTTAATAATTAGATTTTACAAAATCAAGTATAAAGCAACACCCTGTTTTTGTCAAGTTTTCTATTAACCTTTTCTCTTTTCAAAAGCGGCTTTCGCAGATAAGAACATGTTATTATGCAATAATTTTTCGTTTTTTCATTTTTTGCTAATTTTTTATTTAAATTTTTCATTTTTGTGGTAATATGAGAACGGTAAACTTTAATTATTTTAACTATGAGATTTTTTAAATTTGGCTTATTTATCGCACTGGGTGCAATGATGAGCAGTTGTGTCTTCACCGAAGAACCCGAGATTGAATTCCCGGCGGAAATGTGTATCGAAGCATCCGGCATTACGGCATCTACGGCCACCAGCTACACCAGTTGGCTGGAAGTTCGGCATCTTAATCGAAAACACGTTTTCGAAACCGACCTCGCGTATGTCACCGCAACCGACAGCCTGCTGTCGACCGACATCCGAAGAGAAAAATCGGCACTGTTTTCCACCGCAACGGAGGAAACGCTGCTTGATTGCCGAACTGAAGGAAACATCGCTACCGAAAAACAAAGGACAGATTATATCTTCAAATTTGCAACTTTTTCCGTACCTGTATCCTTCATCACCGAAAAGGCTTCTGTTCTGTGCAACGGACAAAAACTTCCGATGCCGGCCGCCGAAGTTCGTTTTCTGCCGCAGGATCCGGAATTCGTATCACTGGAAGACGAAATCATCGACGGAAAACCGTTCAGCCGTACCTTGCTCAAATGCAGCGTTGTCGCGGAAAGTGAAGGCAGAACGGTCACAGCTGTCAGCAAAGTGGAGATCAAGTCTCCGCGCGAAGCGATCGGCTTTGATCCGATTGTTCTTCCCTGGGAAGGCGATGCGGATTAGTTGACAACTCCCTTCTCTCAATCCAACCGTATTACGGTTGGATTTTTTTTATGATGCCCAAATTCTCCTTTTTTTGACAAACAGAATACAAATTCGGTCGAAAACAAAAAATATTTTCATCAACAGCTTGACCTAACCGCCTACTTTTGCTATAGTAATTTTACAAATCATTTTTATAGAAAAATTAAAAAATTATTTATATGGACGAGAAAAAGTTTTTTTCTGTCATCAGTCTCGTTGTTTTCATTTTTCTCTTTGCTTTCGGCGGAGAAAAAACTCGGGCTTCCGTAACCGACAGTATCAATGTTCCTTTGGAAAAAATTGATACCATCGCCGTTTCTGCAGAAGCTTTGATCAATGACAGCGTTTCTTGTGACAGCATCGTCAGCGACTCTCTTGTCAATGACAGCCTCGCACTTGACACCGTCTCGCCGGCAGAGGCAAGGCTCGCAAAGTTTCGTGCCGCCGAGTACGATATGTTGTGCCTGATCGCTCACTGCGAAGGTGTTAAAGCAAGAGCTTACTGGGATCCTCACGGAAGAGTATGGACCATCGGATTCGGAAATACCGTTCGCCCGGACGGAAAACCGGTTCGCCGAGGCGACCGCATCAAAAGTGAGGAAGAACTCATGCACTATTTCACCACTCATATCGAAGGCAAAATGTTCGAAGATATGACGGTTTATTTGGAAATGGATTCCATGTCCAATGCTGAAATTGTTGCAATGGGAAGCTTCCTTTACAACTGCGGCAGCGGCATTCTTCGCCAAAAAGACGGTTCACCGTCCGAACTGGCAAATGCAGCCAACGCCTATTTCGTGACCCACAGCGACGAGGCCAAACAAACTTTGAAAAAATTGATGGATCAAAAAGTGCGCTCGGGAGGAAAAATTCTGCCGCAGTTGCAAAAACGCCGTGACTTGGAAGAACGCGTTATGTTCGGGGATATTCTGCTCGACAATAACGGCGAACTGAGTCTCGAAAACGCCATCAATTTTGCGGAATGCGCTTTAGGCGGTATTTACAGCATGGGACGAAGCCTTCCGGCAGATACTCTTGATCTGTGCAACCGACTGGAAAATATGCGCGGACAAAACTTAAATGATTCAATTCAGAGTCAATTAAGATATGTTCCGCGGTATGTTCCCCGTAAATCGCGCCGTTGAACTCTGACAATCTAAAAACAAATCCTCTGGCCGCAACGGTCAGGGGATTTTCTTATTCCGGCCGACACTTCTTTGAGAGACCGTTGCTATTTGAACTTTATCACATACAGGTCATCTTCAAACCATTCGGCAAAAAAGACATCTTTTATGACAAGCTTTCGTTTTTTCAGCTGTTGTTGCAACCAGTCGTTACTTTTTCCGATTTTTTTCAAATTTTCTTTGTGAATATTACCGTTTTCGATCAACACTGAAGAAAAGTCTTTTTCTCCCCGCAACACCACGGTCAATTCACCGCCGACTTCTATCTGCGCCAACTTCACGTCTTCCAGCGAATGAACTTTTTTGGTCCGCAGCAATGACATGAAATCCAACATGTTCATATTCATTTTTTGCAGATTTTCAGGCAATAAACACCCATTGTTAATAATGACCGTCGGCGTACCGATCACCACTCCGCGGCCCCACACCGTATTTTTGGCCAAATAGTTTATCACGCCGCTGATAACAAAATAGATCGTAACAATGTAGATAAAATCGATCCAGCTCAGGTTGGCATTAAACAAATAACCGCCCAGAATCGAACTGAGAACAAAATTGCTGATCAAATCGAAACTGGTCATCTGGGTAAACTGGCGTTTATTGCCGGAAAACTGAAAAAATATCAAAACCAGCGTAAAGACAAGAAGCATCCGAAAGGAAATCAGCGCATAATCCATCAAAAAGCACTCCTATTGCGATTTTGTATAATATAGGCATTTAAAAACCGCCTTCAATTCGGGCGGTTTAAAATGTGCCGATGCGCAATCTCGGATCGGCCGATAAAAAACCCCGGAAATCCGGGGTGAAATTTTTATTATCTTCCTAAAACGGAATATCGTCATCCAAATCGGACGAACTGCCGGCAGCCGGCGCAGAATCCCATCCGGAAGCGGAGGCGGAACCGGAGAACACGTCACCGCCGCTTTCACCGCGGCCGTCCAGCATAATCAGGTTGGAACTGAAGTTTTGCAAAACCACTTCGGTGGTATATTTTTCCTGACCGTTGGCATCTTCCCATTTGCGGGTCTGCAACTGACCTTCGAGATATACTTTTGAACCTTTGCGAAGATATTTTTCTGCCACGTCAGCCAATTGAGTGTTAAAAACAACCACACGATGCCATTCGGTTCTCTCTTTTCTTTCGCCCGAAAGCTTATCTTTCCAGCTGTCCGACGTCGCAACGCTCAAAGTAACGACTTTGCTGCCGTTTTGGGTGGTGTTGACACGCGGATCGGCGCCGAGATTGCCGACCAAAATTACCTTGTTGATACTTCCAACCATTATTTTATACCTTTATTAAAAAATTGATCACTGACACGACTATAGGGGAAAATATTTTATCATCCAAGCAAAAAATCAATAGACTTGTGCATATTCTCCGTTTTCAAAACGGTAAATGGCATATTTCAACGAACGATCGGGAATGCCGTCGGTATAAACAACGTTGCCCCATCCGGTCTGCACCAGTTTTTTATTGAGGCTGCGAGCCAGTTTTGCGGGGGCAAAGCTTTGTGCCTGATTGACCGTCCGTCCCCACAGTTTTACCGAAAGATAACCATACGCCATCAGTCCTTCCGGTTCAATCCCCCATAAACGCAGCCTCACCAGATCTTCGGCAAAATTCGGATTTCCCTGCAGCGGCGGCAAGGACAAAAGGTACGTTCCTTCGGCAACATTTCCCAGCTTGCGGGCAAATTTGCGGCTGCTGAAATAGCGGTTGGTAAAAATAACAAAACCGGGGTTGTCGGTTTTCAACTGACGTACGGTTTCCATTGTCGGTTCGGCCCGGTCCAGCATAAACAAAATTTCGGCATTGCCGGTCTTAACCGTTTGCGCGATCCGACGGGCGTTACCGTTAAACTCGCCGGTATCAAAAGCTTTCAAATAGCTGCCTTGTCCCGCTTTGGTAAACAGATGCTGAATTTCTTTGGCCACCGCAAGCATTTCGGGATATTGCCCGTTATAGGCCACCGCCAGACGGCGTCCGGGATAAGTTTCGGTATAATAGCGAAAGAAATCGACCGCCTGTTGTTCCGGCGAGCCGACAAATTCGATCAGATTGCGATAATTTTTTTTGTAAACGGCCGGACTGCCGCCGATCGGCAGAATCTGAAAAATTTCCGCCGCGGCAAAAATATCGGCGATTTTTTCCGCCTGATTGCTGCAATGCGGGCCCAACACCAAATGCATTTTATCTTCCTGAGAACGATTGACCGCCATCATCTGAGCCGTCGTCAGCGAGAGGGTATCGTCGCACGGATCGTCAATTTGAATCAGATTGATTTTTTTCCCCAGCAAACCGCCGGACTCATTAATCTCGTCCACGGCCACTTTGGCGCCGTTGACCAGTTCCTCGCTAAAATATTTAAAATCACCGTCGGTAGGGGCAATCAGCGCAATATTAAGGTCGGCCCGCACCGAAAAAGACCACAGCAGACCACAGGCCAGCAAAAAAGTGTACTTACAATCAATCATAACCATCTTCTGATTTATAAAATAAAGTTCAGTATTCAGTTTATACAATAAATTATAACCTGCAAGCAATGATCTCTTTTTATTGACATAAAACTAAAAAATCTTTCAACCAAGGTTATAATTTTAAAATTATTCCCATCCGAAACTTCGCTCCGACAAGCTTTTTTGTTGCCTTTTTGTTCTTTCGCGGTTATATTGTCCGATTGGAGAAAACAGATGGCGGAAAACAATTTTATCGAAATCCGGGGCGCCCGGGAACATAACCTCAAAAACATTGATATCAGCATTCCGAAAAACAAGCTGACCGTCATTACCGGACTGTCGGGTTCGGGCAAATCGTCGCTGGCATTTGACACCGTTTATGCCGAGGGACAGCGCCGCTATGTCGAAAGTCTGTCCTCTTATGCACGTCAATTTCTCGAACTGATGAAAAAACCGGACGTCGACTCGATCGAAGGCCTTTCGCCGGCCATTTCAATTGAACAAAAAACCACTTCTCACAACCCGCGCTCAACTGTCGGCACCGTAACCGAAATTTATGATTATATGCGTTTGCTCTGGGCTCGCGCCGGCACCCCCTACTCGCCGGCAACCGGCTTGCCGATCGAATCCCAGACGGTTTCGCAAATGGTCGACCGCATTGCGGCTTTGCCCGAAGGAAGCAAAATCCTGTTGTTGGCACCGATCGCCCGCGGCAAAAAGGGCGAATTCAAAAAAGAATTTGAAAGTTTGCAGCGTCAGGGCTACCAGCGCCTTAAAATCGACGGTACCGTTTACGCCATTGAAGAACTGCCGGAGTTAAACAAAAATCAAAAACATGATATTGAAGTGGTCGTGGACCGTCTGGTGATTAAACCGGGACTCGAAACCCGTCTGGCCCAGTCGGTCGAAACGGCTCTGAAACTGAGTGACGGACTGCTGTTTGCCGAGGACGCCGCCTCGGGCAGCCGCATCACCTTTTCTTCCAAGTTTGCCTGTCCGGTCAGCGGCTTTACGATTGAGGAGATCGAACCGCGGCTGTTTTCGTTTAACAACCCCTACGGTGCCTGCCCTCATTGCGACGGTATCGGCGCACGGCTGTATATGGACCCCGAACTGATCGTTCCCAACGAAAACCTTTCGATGGCACAAGGCGCCATTTTACCGTGGTACAGCCGCAAGCACGGTTTTTACACCGATACGCTCGAATCGTTATGCCGTTACCTCGGCATTTCGATGAAAACGCCGTGGAAGGAACTGCCGGAACAGGCACGCAACGTTATTCTGTACGGTTCCGGTTCGCAAACGGTGCCGATGTACTATTCCCGTTTTGTTACCCACAAACCGTTTGAAGGGGTTATCAACAATTTGGAACGGCGTTTTATGGAGACCGACTCTCAGGCGATCCGGGACGAATTTTCTCAATATCAATCGGCCGCAATGTGCGAGCATTGTCAAGGCAAACGCCTCAAACCGGAAGCATTGGCGATCAAGATCGGCGGCGCTGACATTATGGACGTTTCCGCCATGTCCATCAAACAGGCGCGCGAATGGTTTGGGCATGCCGAGGAACAACTCAGTCCGCAAAAGCAGGAAATTGCCCGCAAAATTCTCAAGGAAATTACCGACCGGCTCAACTTTTTGAACAACGTCGGGCTGGAATATCTGTCCCTGTCCCGGCAATCGGGAACCCTGTCCGGCGGCGAAGCGCAGCGAATCCGTCTCGCCTCGCAAATCGGTTCGGGATTGACCGGCGTCATGTATGTGCTTGACGAGCCTTCGATCGGATTGCATCAACGCGATAATGATCGTCTGCTGGAAACGCTGACCCGCCTGCGTGATATCGGCAATACGGTGATTGTGGTCGAGCATGACGAAGACGCCATCCGCGCTGCCGATTATCTGGTCGATATGGGACCCGGCGCCGGCGAACACGGCGGTCACGTGGTGGCCGAAGGAACCGTTGCACATGTTTTGAAAAATCCCGAAAGCCTGACCGCTCAATATCTGACCGGAAAAAAAGAAATAGAGGTTCCGCGTCAAAGACGCCGCGGTAACGGTCATTTTCTCGGCATCAACGGTGTTCGAACCAACAACCTTAAAAATGTCGACCTGCAAATTCCGCTCGGCACCATGACCTGCATCACCGGTGTTTCGGGCGGCGGAAAATCGTCTTTGATTTTAGAAACCTTGTTTAAGGCCGTTAACAAGGAACTCAACGGCAGCCGCGAACCGGCAGGAATATACGATCAACTGAGCGGACTGGAAAACATCGACAAGGTCATCGACATCGATCAGTCGCCGATCGGCCGTACGCCTCGTTCCAACCCGGCAACCTACACCGGCCTGTTTACTTATATCCGCGATTGGTTTGCCGGGTTGCCGGAGGCGAAAGCACGCGGATACAACGCCGGGCGTTTTTCGTTCAATGTCGCCGGCGGCCGTTGCGAAGCCTGCAAAGGCGACGGTGTTACCAAAATCGAAATGCATTTTCTGCCCGACGTTTACGTTGCCTGCGATGTCTGTAAAGGCAAACGTTTTAACCGCGAAACGCTGGAGGTCAAATATAAAGGAAAATCAATTGCCGACGTGTTGGATATGACCGTTGACGAAGCACATGCCTTTTTTGACGCAATCCCGTCAATCAAAAACCGGCTTGAACTGCTGCGCAAAGTCGGACTCGGCTACATTCATCTCGGACAACCGGCAACCACTTTGTCCGGAGGCGAGGCGCAGCGAATCAAACTTTCAAAAGAGCTTTCCAAACGTGCTACCGGCAAAACGCTTTACATCCTCGACGAACCGACCACAGGATTGCATTTTGAAGACATCAACCGTCTGTTGAAGGTTCTGCAGACCTTAGGCGACCAAGGCAACACGGTGGTGGTGATTGAACATAATCTGGATGTTATCAAAGTGGCTGACTATATCGTCGATTTAGGCCCCGAAGGCGGCGACGGCGGCGGCAGAATTGTGGCTGAAGGAACCCCGGAAGAAGTTGCCCAGTCTCCTCACAGCTATACCGCCAAATATCTGCGACAGAAATTGAAATAACCGGTCTTTTCAAATCAGATGTGCTATACTAACTGATTTGAGCGGAGTCACCCGAAGAACGTTATAGCTTCCTTTCCAAATCAGATGTGCTATACTCCGGCGGATATTCTTCAAAGCTTTTTAATAGTTATAGCTTCCTTTCCAAATCAGATGTGCTATACTGTTCGCTTGGCGCATGATGTGTAACCACTAGTTATAGCTTCCTTTCCAAATCAGATGTGCTATACTTGTTGATATGCTTGAACCTATGGATATAGAGTTATAGCTTCCTTTCCAAATCAGATATGCTATACTCCATGGTTGACAGCGGTATCAAATAATATAGTTATAGCTTCCTTTCCAAATCAGATATGCTATACTATAACTTTTAACTCAAAACGGAAAAGACGAGTTATAGCTTCCTTTCCAAATCAGATATGCTATACTTTTTGCTGAAGACTTTAAGCAAATGAAAGCGTTATAGCTTCCTTTCCAAATCAGATATGCTATACTTAAAAGGGACTATTATAAATGAATACAACCGTTATAGCTTCCTTTCCAAATCAGATATGCTATACTCCTCATCATCTTCATACATCGAGTTGTGGGGTTATAGCTTCCTTTCCAAATCAGATATGCTATACTGCTCAAGTGCAGTAAACCCTTCTTTGGTTAGTTATAGCTTCCTTTCCAAATCAGATATGCTATACTCAACCTCTGCAACGCCTATATTTTGAAACGGTTATAGCTTCCTTTCCAAATCAGATATGCTATACTACATTTCAAAAAAGCCGTTGATATTCAACGGCTTTTTTGATTTCACAGATAAAAAATTCAAAGCAAAATAAGTTGTTTATCACCTATTTCTTCCTCTTTTTTTAAACTTCCGACCAGAATTTCCATCGAAGCATATTGTTTTTCGGTTACTGTTAACAGTCTAACGCTTCCGGTCTTAGGAATCAAGCATTTCAAACGTTTGGCATGCTTTTCAACGTCATCCTGACCTTTACAAATCCGTGAATAGACTGAGAGTTGCAACATTGTATAACCGTCTTTAATCAAGAAATTCCTTAGGCGACTCGCATTGCGCCGATCGGTTTTAGTTATGGTCGGCAGGTCAAAAAAGACAATCATGCGCATATATCTTTCTCCTTCCCTGGCCACTTATCCACACCCTTAAAGCAAAAACATTTCTTTTTCCATGATCGGTATTTTAATTCGGAGATCTTCTTGTTATCCATTGCTTTTACCAAAGATGACGCTGCCATCTCACAGCTTTTCAACAAATTAATATCTTCTTTCCCCATCCGGCAATTCATTCCCAACACTTTTAAAATCTGATTTTTGATTTCCGCATTCAATTGTGAGGCCTCGCTCAAACTTAATTTAGCCACCACATAATCCACAAACGGACGAAAAGGCTCGATCATATCATCCACCAAATTAAACTGATTTAGTTTATTGGCATGATGAATACCAAAACAAGGTAACAACCCGGCACCGACAATACTGCGTGCCATACAGCCGCGTAACACGGCATAACCGTAATTAAGCGCGGAATTACGGATGTCATTGTCATCATTGCGATTAAATTTTTCAAAAAAGCTTTTCCAATAAACCCCGGCGGCAAACGCTTCTGCATTTTTAGCATCGCCCGATTGCACCAGTTTGGCAATTTCTCTCAATTTAGCAGCATTCGGTTTGTTTAGAATTTCCAACGCCGCTGCCTGATTGTTGATCTTCGCTTTGACGACTTCTTGCCATAAACGTTTTTTGAAAGGTTCGGAAATCTCCTGTTGCAGCCAAGCGATCTGCGAATAGCGCGAGTGGGTATGAAAGGGAAATAATACTGCGGAAGGAAGATGCGAAAAGTCACAAGTAAAAAGTACAACATCATATTCCGGCAGTTCGGAAAGCAACGCATTAGACAGCAAAATCTGTTTGTTTTCCAAAATGATAACCGAAATATCTTCCAACGGAATTGTCAATGCATCGTTTTCAAACGGTTCATATAGAAGTTGGCGGTTTTTGACCGATAATTTACAAGGTTTGGTTATCTGCAAAATCCGCCAGCCCATATTTATTCTCCCGTTTTGCTCTTTGGATGCGGTTTCTTTTTCATCATTGTCAACGGCAGCCGGGTTTCTTTTTTGACTTCTACAATCCGTCCCAGCGGATCCACCTGGTATTTTCGTAAACGTTCAATCACATTCAAACTAATTTTCTTTTCCGCGGATAATTTGACATAACCTTGAGAAGTTTTGATGTTCTTGGTAGCTTCTCCCTTTTTGTTTACTTTTACCACACCGTCTATGGCATAACTTATTCCCATCCCCTCGATGATAATTTTTTGGTTTTCGGCATCAAAAGCCCCTATTTCTCCTATACGCTCCTCTCCGTTGATTTCTAAGATGATATGATCTCCCTGCTCAAAAGTAGAGGTCTTTATTTTATAAAGCCGAGAATTATCCGTACTGCCTATATACAACTGGCCGCTTTGCGCATTATACTGATTGACATATCCTTTAATGTGCTCATCGCCGCTGTTTATCTCCACATAATCGTCTTTGTAAAGGCTAAACTTAAAATTAAAATCTGCATTTATTGTTACAAGACAATCATCCGAATACTCATTGGGCTGAGGCGCATCGACAAACTGTTTCCCGCTCACCAGATCGACAACATAGATCGGAACAATATACAAACGTCCTTCTTTTTGAAAAACATCTAACCGGAACATATTTTCCTTCTCGGCCATTCCGTTCCGAATCGGCAAACTGCCTTTATTTTTGTTGTTAGAGAAAATCGTATCTTTATGTGCGGCGCCGGTTGCATTTTTCCGTGGCGGGCGGGAAACAAAAACCTGATCCAGTTTGTTCAGCACTTCTGCCCGAAAACCACTCCATGGCTCCTGAATCTGCCGTTTGATATATTTGTACCAGGCCTCCGCCTTTTCGTGCCCGAGTTCTTCCGCCTTTCTTTTGCGAAACGCCTCCTTGTTTTCAAACACGGCAGAGAGTCCGGACAGTTTCTGTACCATCCCCTGAGTGGCACAGGCAATGACAATCGCGTCCTGAGCATGATGCTTATCGCCGGCGTCGCGATTTTTGATCAGCCCCCACTGGTGACGGAGATAATCGGTTAAACTGCCCGTACGCACCTGGATACGTGTTTTTATCGGCCACTGACTGGCGGAAAAGTCAATGCCGTCTTCCAAATATTGCTTCACATATCGTGCAATATACGAATTATCGTTAGCATTTCTTTCACGAAATGCCACATCCTCTTCTTGTTCCTTATAAGTTTTGTTCAACAAATTGTTTCTTTTTAAACGGTTGATTGACGGCGTGGTATTGATGATCGTTTCAAACTCTTCCCAACGGCCGAGCGGCTGCAAATATTCATAAGGCGTTTGGCTGCCTTTTTTGCGGTTTTCTTCCGCCAGGCAAAGCACCTTGTTGTTTTGGCTGTCGTCCAAAGATCTGGAATACGGAATAATATGATCAATATCACAATAACCGTTTTCATCCAGACGACGAAGGTCAATTGCCTTTCCCGAATAGACGCATTTTCCGTTTTGTTGCTGATACAAGCGGTATTTTAACACATTTTTATTGCTGGCCGATACTCCTTCTTTTGTCAGCTCGTCTTTAGCCTCCGAACGTTCTGCTTCCGCTTTTTTCTGACGCTGCTCAACTTGTCTTCGCTCGTCATGATTTTTTTTCAGATCCCGACCGACTTCCAAATTGATTTGATCCGGCGCACCGTATGTCCGCACCATTGCATTGTATACTTTGCGGAACTGAGCCACTGCCCGGTTAACCACCGGCACCGTCGTTTGCTTTTCTTCCGCAATCGGCGCCAGCAGCAAGCTTTTTTCTTCCACTAATCTTTCACCGCTGTCACGAAAATCATAACCGGCTTTTTCGCAAGCTTCGTGATATTTCATTCCTTCGGCCAGACAGGGATTGATCTTGTACAGGGCTTTCAACGACAAATTAATAAACTCGCTGCTGGTCAGTCGTTTGAAAACCTCCTGGTATTCCGAAGCAATTCCCTTTTCGCTCAGAAAACGTTCTATCCCGTCATCGTTTTTCTCACAGGCGACCGCTGTCATTCCGATATCCAGCAACGGCAGATTTAAACAGACTTCCTTCCATTGCTCCGGTGAGAATTCCGCTTTCAGTTTATGCCACCCCTTCATGGCATAAAATTTAACATCTTCCGGATTAACGGCTTTTTCTTCGCCGTTCTTATCTTTTTTGGACTTAGAGACGTAATTGACATCATCAAAAAACACCTGCCGTCCTTTAAACAACTTATTACGGACGGTAGAATATTTGACTTCTTTGGTATTCTTCAGCAATTCAAGCAGCGCTTGGCGCTCTTCATCGTTCAAAAAACGATGCTCCCCGTCAATCGTCAGTTTCAGGTTATTAATCTTACTCATTGCAACAAAAAGTTCCGCCGAGGGGGCTTCCTTGGGTGCCCGGAATTCATCGTTTTCAAACCGGCATTTGCCGACCATTTTTCCGACACTTCCCGCCTCGCGGTAACGAAAAGCAATTCGGCAAAAATCACGATACAGATCTTCTGTAAATACACCGTATTTTTGTTGCGCGGCAAAAATCAATGCCGTTTCTTTTTCAATTTCCTCTCGCGGTATGGAATTAACATAAACCGCTACATTTTTGTCCTTACCTTCTTTGGGGGTATAGTTGCGCATTTTATGATGATCGGAATTTTTGGCTCTTTCGACAACCATCTGCGCCAAAGTCTGAAAAGCAGAGGCCTGATTGCAATTCTCTCTGATAGCGGACAAAATACGTCCGCCTTCCTTGTCGGCTTTTTCTGCCGCCTTACGATAGGACTTAAAGCCACGGTGTTTGGCCAGATGCGTGAGAACCCGCATCAGTTCTTTTTTGTTTAACTCGCGTTCAAAAGCTTCGACTCGCAAGTTCCAGACATCTCCGCCGCTTTGAGCGGCATAAACCTGCTCCAGTTCTTTAACCGAATCCGCCAACCCTTTGGCAACAAAAAGACGCTTAATACCCAGCATCCTTCTGGCTTTACGGCGTGTAATCCGGCGCAACAGTTGTTTTTCCCGCCGCGGCAGCGCCAACGAAGAACCGTCTTTCGGATTTTCCGCCACCGGAAAACACCGTACGCCGCAAGCGATTATTTTTCCTTCAATAACTTCTCCGGTTTCCGGATCAAAATTTTCATCGTCATACTCAATAACAGCCCAACCGACGGAAGCAATTCCCAAATCAAAACCAAAAATAATTTTTTTCACGGTATTAGTCCTAAAAGTTGCAGCATACTAAAACCTTAGCATATAAAACATATTATGCAAGATTTCTCTGATTTTGGTTCTTTAAGTTCAGAAAATTGACATCTTATTGTTTCTCATGATCTTTTTTGAGAAAAGAAACCACTCCGGCATCAATGCCGCAATGATCGGCCGCACTTTTGTTCCTGATTCCCATCCGTTGTTTCAGCTGACCTATATTGGCCAGAGATCTCTGCTGCCTGCGCGCCGAAGACACATACTCATCGACTTGGGCCGGATCAAAATCTCGGTTAAAGATTTCCGGATGCCCGGCATAAAGCTTTTTAATCAAGCCCTGAGCGCCTTTGAAGGCGTATTCCGGCATAATTGCCGCTTTATCGGTTGAAGCGCCTTCGGGACCGTCCATCAGATTGATACCCAGCTTCATGTTATGGGCGCGCTGTATCATGTCACGGACAACGCCGCCGCCGCCGACGGCAATCATTTCACCGCCGCGTTTTTCAACAATGTCCAAAACCGTATCCGGCAGGTCAAACCATTTTTTGGCCGGACGTCCGTTCAATTCCAAAACAACGGCATGGGTAATGGTGTTGTTTTCAATGCTTGCCCGTTCGGTATAAGCGGCTTCTTCGGTCAACGTTCCGATAACGGCCAGTTTTTTATCCGATTTTTGATTTCGATTATGCGCCGCTTCATGCAACTGCTTTTCAACGCCGTGGTTGGTTCCGCCGGTGAGAATACAAGCTTTTTCGGGATCAATAACATTCACCAGCACCTGCATTGCGGTCCGGATCTCATCCTGATTTTCGGCCGAAATGTTCGGCCATGCTTTTACCGAAGCGCCGGTTACCAAAATCGGAACCCGATTTTCCAACACGTCATAAACAACGTTTTTATCCGTTTGGGCACCGATACGCGAAATTTCGGAATCTAAAAACTTTTGCAGTTTAGCCTTTTCTTCATTTTTGCGTTTTGAAACCTCATCGGTATAATGCGGCAAACCGTCCGCGGTCGAATAAACCGGCTTAAAGACGGAAGCATAGGCGGCACCGCCCGCCAAGCGGCTGTCCAGCAACCTTTGTTTTTCCTCAAAACGGCGATCGGCCTTAACAATCAGCCTTTCTTCAAACTTGTTTATTTGCAACAGATCATCGCGGGTAAGGCCGGCTGCATGCGCCAGAATCACATCCTGTTGCGGCGAAGTGGAATAAAGTCCCATCCCATCCGAACCAAGCACACAACGGACCCCGTGGTCCACATATTTTTTCAACGGCACGTCCGTAATGTTATCGATGTTATTAAGAGAAAGGTTGGAAGCCATATTAAACTCAATCACCGCGTTGGTTTCCCGGCACAGATTAAGGCACTCTTCATCAACACCGTACAAGCCGTGACCGATACGAACCGCCGGACACCTCAGACGGCGGCCGCTTTCGGCTTCTGCTTCTTTGGTTGCCGCCCGAACAACTTTCAAGACGTCTTTTACATTATCCTGAAACAGCGGGTTTTCCCCGGCATGAACCCGCATAACAAAGTCGGGATCATGAAGGGCCGCCCATTTGGCAATTTCTTTCAATTCGTCGCCAAAGGCCTCGGTCGGATTAGTCTCATGCCCCATAAAATCGATTCCGACCACATAAGGACTGGCCGCTACCGCCTTAATGCGATCTACTTCATCCTGATTCCATTCCTTGTCCGAATGGCGCCACATCGCCGCCAAAAAACGCATTTTGCAGCCTGTATCGCATTCAATCTGCGGCAATTCCTTATGCAAGGTTTCCAACACCCGAAGATCGCCGATAACCGAAGAAAGCGAGAATTCGGCATATTTAATGCCGGCAGCCGCATGAGAAGTCGCGACTCTGCGCAGGAGAGTCGGAAACATCTCCGCGTTTTTGGTAAAAGGCCCGCGCATGACGTAAATTTCTTCCATTGTATTAAACGTCTCCTGCTGTTCAAGCGGAATACGCATGGCCATCGCATATTTTTCAATATCCGCGCGGTTGGCTGCCAAATCGTTTAACAAAACGTTGTTATGACCGTCTGTCTTGTAAGGGGACAAATCAATGCCCGCTTTTTTCAGCAGATCTGCCGGGATGGATATGTTATGCTCCAACCCGGCTTCGATTAAATCTTCCGGCGAAAGACAACCGGCAAAATGAGTATGCAGATCCGTACTGTGAGCAAGACCGCTGATTTCGTCACGCGAAAAGATCGTTTGCTGTTCCCGTCGCGCCAGCATCCGCATTTCAAAAGATGTCAAATGTTTTTGCGGCGCTTCGGTATCCAGACGGATCTCTCCGGCTTACTTGTCTTCGACAAAACGTGCAAACTGCTCCTGACCGATAAACAACCGCAAACCGTTGTTTTCATCGGGTCGGATGGAAATCATCTTTTCGATATTGCGGATGATATTTTCACCTGCCCGCCGATCCTGTCCGCGATAAGACATGACCGGAACGAAACGTTCTCCAACTCTGTCAATTGCCAAGGAAACATCCTTTGCGTAGTCAATATTCAGATTGAGCAATTCCGGATAATCAACAAAATACTCATTAGACATCGGCAGTCCTTTCCGTCAAAAGTTAGCAGAGCTATGGCTTAGCGTTGGAAATTGTTCGACATGCCGCGTTGAATGTACGGATTCTTGCGATCTTCTCCGACAGCAATTTGCAAAAATTCATCAACGGCACCCTCAGGCTTTTTGCCGAAAACGGCCTCATAATTTTTGCGGATGTTGTAGCCGGGCGCCGTCAGCACCATGGAGGCTTTTTTGTCGCCTTCGCGCAGCACCAGATCACACGGGTTGTTGTTGCCGATTGCCTCATCACCCATAAAAGTTACCAAACCGCCTTTGGCCACAAACTGAACTTCTCCCCAACTGGTACTCAGATACATATCTTCCTGAGCAGCAATCGCTTTGCGGACTTCACCGCCGACGGTGTGAGCTTTGGCTGTTTCCCCGGGCTTCAATTCCTCAAAGGTACGACCGTCGTCAACCGTATAATTGTTTGGACCTGCTTTGGCCGGCTTTTTGGCATATTGATCCTTACCGCCGTTGATGCAGCGACGGCTGTCAATTGCAAAGCCTTCGCCGGCAACGTTTGTGGTTTCTTCAACCGTCCGACCGTCACGCGCCAGAACAACGGTACGAACTTCTTCGCCGCCGAGAGCTTTGGTCAGTTCAACTGCAATACCTATTTTTTCAACTTCAAAAACCGCTTCCGGATTTTTGGTCATAAACTCCAATGCTTCTTCCTGAGAAATGGGATTTTCTTTAGTTGAATTGCGTAATTTCGTCATTTTGATTTTCCTTTCCTGATGTTGCGGAGCCAGCCATAAACCACCGTTTATGGCGGAAGAAAAACCAGAAAAGAGAAGATGCGTTATGATGTTTGCCGCGGGGCAGAAACTAAAGAAATTTAAAAAAATATTGATATTAGATAAAATTTATGCTAATACTTTTAAGTAAAGCAAATAAACGGTGGTTTAAATGATATGGTCACCTCCGATAAAAATTTTTAACGAGGAACAGACCATGATATACGGATATGTACGCGTTTCGACCGATCGTCAAAACGTCAAAAATCAACATCACGAAATCAAAGAATTTTCAAAACAGAAACAGCTCGAAATCAACACATGGATTATCGAAACGATTTCATCCCGCAAGGAACTTAAACAACGCAAATTAAGCAAACTTTTGCAGAAAATAAAAGCAGG
>OFGN01000362.1_pt1 | contig 51914 bp, 54 predicted proteins | sample 1521821 | NCBI WGS metagenome assembly OFGN01 (sample SAMEA3504094, study PRJEB24116) | mouse gut metagenome | biome: mouse gut; feature: mouse-associated habitat; material: faeces | place: Denmark | collected 2011
GCCAACAATAAGCTGAAAGCTTTGGTGTTATTAATCATATATAACTGTCTCCTGTATTAAAATTTAACGATCGTTTTTTTGCAGCAGTTTTATATTTTTTTCTGTTTTGCCGGTGTTTTTTTGCGAAATTTAAGGAATCGTCATATCGAATCATTTAAAATGACACAAAAAACCCCGGAAAGTTCCGGGGTGTTATTGTTTTTTCAAACAGTTTAGTACATCGTCGACAGCACGTTTTTAAACTTGGGCAGATTGTCCAAAGCGCTGCCGGTTCCCTTGACCACACAGGCCAACGGATTTTCGGCAATCGAAACCGGCAGACCGGTAGCATTGCGCAAAACCTGGTCGAGGTTAGACAGCAAACCACCGCCCCCGGTCAGAACAATCCCCTTGTCGACAATATCGGCCGCCAGTTCCGGCGCCGTATTTTCCAACGCAACCTTAACTGCTTCAACGATTTGAGCAACCGGATCGGCAAGTCCCTCCGCAATCTGGCGTTCGGTAATCGTAATTTCTTTCGGGACCCCGTTCATCAGATCGCGGCCGCGAATTTCGATACTGCGCCCTTCGCCTTCCTCGGGCGAACAAGCGGAACCGATTTCCTTTTTGATTCTTTCGGCCGAACTTTCACCGACCAGCAGATTATGGTTGCGGCGAATGTAAGAAATAATCGCATCATCCATTTTGTCGCCGCCGACTCTGACAGAACGGGCATAAACAATGCCGCCGAGCGAAATAACCGCCACCTCGGTGGTGCCGCCGCCGATGTCAACAACCATGCTGCCGGTCGGCTCCGTCACCGGCAGTCCGGCGCCGATTGCCGCCGCCATCGGTTCTTCGATCAGGCGAACTTTGATGGCTCCCGCCGCTTCGGCAGACTCCTGAATCGCACGCCGTTCAACGGCCGTAGACCCCGAAGGCACACAAATAATGACCATCGGCGAAGCAAACGAACGGCGGTTGTGAACTTTGCGGATAAAATATTTGATCATTTCTTCGGCAATTTCAAAATCGGCAATCACACCGTCGCGCAACGGACGGATAGCCTGAATGTTGCCGGGGGTGCGCCCCAGCATCTGTTTGGCTTCGTTTCCGACGGCCAAAACCTGTTTTTTGCCGCGTATTTCCTCAATGGCGACAACCGAGGGTTCGTTCAGCACGATCCCTTTGCCTTTGACATACACCAAAGTGTTGGCTGTTCCCAAATCGATCGCCATGTCAGACGAAAATAAGCCCATAATCTTTTGCCACATTGTATTTTCTCTCCGGAGTTTTCTTCGTAATTATCTTGTTTTTTATATCATTACGCTTATTTGTGCAACATTTTATATTGCTTTTTAACATCATTTATAAAATTGTCGTCGCCGCCGTAACAACCGTTGAGGGTAATATCGGCTTCCAGCTTGTTGCGAAACCAGGTGAGCTGGCGCTTGGCATATTGACGGGTATGAAGCTTGGCGTTCTCCACCGCCTCCTGCCGCGAGACTTCACCGCGCAGAAACGCCGCCAGATCGGGAACGCCCTGCGCTTTCATCACCGGAAGATCGGGCGAAACGTTCTTTTCCAACAGATGACGCACTTCTTCCAAAGCGCCGTTTGCCATCATGATGTCAAAACGCAGATTGCAGCGCAAATCGAGATCGGCTTTCAACGGCATCAGCTTGATCACGAAAAAACGGGTATCGGGAAATTTTTTGATCATCGGACGGGTAAACCAGTCGGCGACGGAGATTCCGGTACCGCGAAAAATTTCATAAGCGCGGCGAACCCGGGTGGTGTCCGTCGGTTTGACTATCGCCGCACCGGCCGGATCAACCGCCGCCAAAAGCTTGTACAGTTCCGCCACTCCGTTTTGTTCCAAAATACGCAACGCTTCGGCGCGAATCTCCGGACTTGTTTCGGGAATCGGCGTTGTTCCGTTAATCAGATTATCGAGATAAAGGCCGCCGCCGCCGACAATGACCGGGGTTTTCGCTTGCTGCCGGGCCTTGCGAATCTCAACTGCCGCATCCTCCAGCCATGAGACCACATTGCCGTTAACCTCGTCATCAAGATACTCATACAGGCGGTGCGGCACTTTTTGTTTGTCCGCGGCGGAAGGCGACGCCGCAATCACCGGTATCGACTTATATACCTGACTGGCGTCGGCATTGATCACCACGCCGTTAAACTCCAGTGCCAGATCAATCGCCAACTGCGATTTTCCGGAAGCGGTCGGACCGCCGATCACGATCGGGATATTTTGCGACACCGAGCCTCCTCTACCAAAATGCGGCACAAATCTTCATAGCTGCCGCCGGTATATTTAAATTGCTCCGGCACCAGCGACAACGGAGTCATACCGGGGTTGGTGTTAATTTCCAAAACCACCACGCCGTCATGTTCGTTATACCGCATGTCGGTGCGCGAGACCGTATTGCAACCGAGCGCCTTATGCAGTTTTTCGGCATAGCGCAGCGCCGTATTGTAAGCGGCTTCCGGAATTTCGGCGGGAATAACGTGATCGGTGACGCCGTCGGTATATTTGGCCCGATAGTCGTAAAAACCGCTTTTCGGGCGCATTTCGGTAACCGTCAGGGCTTTTCCGCGCAGAACGCTCACCGTCAGCTCTTTGCCTTCGATATATTTTTCGATCAGAATTTCACGGTCTTCATCCTGATAATCGATTTGCTGCAAATCATCCGGAGTGCGGATGATGTAAACGCCGACGCTTGATCCGTCGCTGACCGGCTTGATCACATAAGGCATCGCAATCATGGTTCCGTTTTGTCTGAAAGCACGCAAAGTGGTCTTTTCGCCGAACGGTACCTTAATGCCGCAGGACTGGCAAATCCATTTGGTCAGGTCTTTGTCCATTCCCACCGCCGAAGCCTTGAGGCCGGAATGGGTGTAAGGAATTTGCATTAAATCGAGCAGTCCCTGAATTTCGCCGTCTTCGCCCCAGTTGCCGTGCAAGGCGTTGAACACGACATCCGGCCGCTGCCGTTTCAATTCCTCCACCAAAACCGCGGTATCGGTCAAATCATGCTCGGTTACCTGATAGCCGGTCCGGCGCAAAGCTTCCGCCGCGCCCCGCCCGGTTATCAGACTGACTTCGCGTTCGGCCGAAAAGCCACCCATCAGAACCAAAACTTTCTTTGACATTTTGTAAAAATCCTTATATTAAAAGAGTAATTATTCAGCCCGGCAATATAACAAAAAAAATTTAAGAAAGCCATAAAATTGATAAAAAAATTTCTGGTCATAACCTTCTTCGCCGCGATGGCCGCCGATGCCCGCGCCCTCAGCGTCAAACACGATTTCACAGCGTTCATCGGTCCTTTCAACGCCAGCACCGCCGAATTTGAGTATGTGCTGCAGCCGCATGAATACGCCGTCCGTTCAACCGTACGCACCAACGGCACTTTTAATCTTCTCTATCCGTTTGAGGCACAATATTTTACCGGCGGCCGGATCGAAAACGGACGCATGGAAACCGCCGCGTACCGCTACAAATCCAAATCGCGCTTTTCCAAACGCAGCAAAGAAATGGTCTATGACCGCGACGGACAGCCGGTTTACAGCATCAGCACCAAAAACGGCAAACAAAAAAAGAAGACGATAGAAGTCAACGCCGACAACAAAAACACCACCAACCTGCAAACCGTGTTGGCCGCCATTGCCAAACATTACAACGAAGTGCGGTTTTGCGACTCCGAAATGCGGATTTTTGACGGCAAAAAACGCTACAATGTCATCTTTCGCGATGAAGGAACCGAAGAACTGAAAGCCGATGACAATTCTCCCTTCTCCGGCGCCGCCGCCAAGTGTTCGATGTATATCGACAAATTGGGCGACGACGGCGACGATTTGCTGTGGCAGCTTTCTTCCGAACGGCCGGTTTATTTTTGGATTTTGCGCGACTCCAAAACCGCGGCGCCGTTTATTGCCCGCATCAAAATTAAAGAAACCCCGCTGGGGGAAATGAACGTCTACACCACCAAAATAGAGGTAAAAAAATAAAATGCAAACCGAACTTCTTTTGCCGGCCGGTTCACTGGTCAAACTGAAAACCGCAATCCTGTACGGCGCCGATGCCGTTTATGCCGGAACCCCGGACATGAGCCTGCGTACTCAATCGCAATTTTCACTTGAAGACATTGAAGAGGGAATTGAATTTGTACACGCTCACGGCAAAAAGATTTATCTGACCCTCAATCTTTACACTCACAACAAAGATATTGAAAAACTGCCGCATTTCGTCGATACCCTGCGGCGGCTGAAACCCGACGGCGTCCTGATTGCCGATCCGGGCGTCTTTCTCTATCTGAAAGAACACGCGCCGGAACTCAAGCGCTTTGTTTCCACTCAGGCTAACATCTGTTCCTATCAGACGGTTAAATTCTGGCAGTCGCTCGGCGCCGATCTCTGTGTGTTGGGACGCGAAGTCTCTTTTGAAGAGATGAAACAAATCCGCGCGCAATGCCCCGATATCATGTTGGAAACCTTCGTTCACGGCGCCATGTGTATGTCTTATTCCGGACGTTGTCTGATCTCCAACTTTCTGGCCGATCGCAGCGCCAACCAAGGCAAATGCGCCCATTGCTGCCGCTGGCATTATCAATTGCATCTGCGGTTAAAGGACGGTACGATTAAGGATTTGGAAATCACGCCCGAAAACAAAGATATGTTTGAATATCTGGTCCAAGAAGAATTTCGTCCCGGCGAACTTTACGAAATCGTCGAAGACGAACACGGCGCTTACATCATGAATTCAAAAGACCTTTGTCTGATGCCGCGGTTGGACAGCCTGCTTGAGATCGGTATGCATTCGCTCAAAATCGAAGGCCGCAACAAAACCGAATATTACGCTGCAATCACCGCCCGCAGTTACCGGCAGGCTATCGACGCCTGGCGCCGCGATCCGCAAAACTGGTCTCCCGATCTTTATATGCGGGAATTGCATACTTTGCAAAACCGGGGATACTGTCTGGGTTTCTACGAGGGGCATCTGACCGCCCTCAGCCAGAACTACGAATATACGCGTACGCTCGGCGATTGGCTGTTTGCCGGTTCAATTGTCGACTGGCAGGACGATGATATTGTTTTTGAAGTACGCAATTATATCAATTCCGGCGAATTCATCGAGTTTCTGCTTCCCGGTTCGCTGGAAAACATCCGTCTCACGCTTTCGCAATTTCAAGATGCCGAAAGCGGCGAAATTACCTCGAGAGTATCGGCCGGACAAGGCAAAAAAATTCGCATTCCCGCGGCGGCTTTCGGCATCGACGCCGCGGAACTGCGCCGGAAACTGCCGCAATACACGATTGCCCGCAAACCGGCCGACTTAAAAGAAGACAATGCCCGGATGCTTAACCGCAAAAAGGAAGAGTTTGAACAACTCTGCTCCGACTGACCGGCACTCGTTTTTGACTTTGTCGCCGCTTCATTCAAACCCGGCGTTCGTAATCGGGCCCCGGATAAGAAGGACGCTGATAACGGGAAGTTCTCATTTCGCGGGCAGCGCCGTCCAACAATTCGGAAATCATTCGGCATTCGCGCCCTTCGGCGGCCGAACTGCATTCGGCGCGCGCCCATGCTTTTTTGAGATACGATTTTTTTACCGTCGGGTTGCTGCTTTGCCGAGCCAACTCGATCAGGGCGGTAATTTCGGCAATGTCTTCCTCGTTTTGGATAATTTTTTTAACCGTATCCAGCCACGCAGAAACCTCTCCCGCCTGTTTGTAAAGATCGGCTATTTTACGATAAACCACAATCCGATCATAGGGACGCTGCGCCCAAGCAAGCGAATTTTGATAGTACTCGACCGCCAGTGAGACGTCGGGATTGTTTTCCGCCGCCAGAGCGGCCATATTGTTATAGGTCCAAAACAAAACCGTATCACGCGCCGGCTTGTTTTCGAGAGCGCAATTGTCTTTGTCGCGGCAAAAGTCGGCCACCATCTGCCAGGCGGTCATTTTATCTTGCCACAAATCAAGTTTTTCGACCGCTTCGGCCGCTTTTTTATAAGCCATAAAGATATTTTCGCCGTTTTTTTCCATTCCATATCTCCTTTGTCACAAGATATGTGCGGCAAACGGCTTCTTCTATCGGCAATAAGTTTTAAATGATCTCAAATTTTCCGTCTGTAATGTCCGGCAAAAAACCGCTGACGACCGGCGGCATGAAAGCAACGTCATCCACGCGCGCCGCCCACGGTCCGCGTTGACAGGCAACGATCATGCGATCCAAGGCATCTTCGTCTCCGCGCATAAAAATCTCAACGCTGCCGTCCCCGACGTTGCGCACCCAGCCGGATATTGCGCCGGCCGAAGCTGCGGCCTGTCTGGCCCACCGGCGGTAACCGACGCCCTGCACCCGACCCCGAATTTTCAAATAAACGGTTTTAACTTTCATCAGCGCAAAAACTGCTCAATATCGCGCAACTCTTGTTTGAGGCACTGACGTTTCTGTTCGGAAGCGCTTTCCTTTCCCCAGTGTTCCGATTGCCAAAGCTCTTCAAGATAAGCGGCGTCAAAAGCCTGTTCGGCACTGATATGCCCTTTCACCAACGCCGCCGCCAACAATTCCGACTTCATGTTAACCGAGGCCAGATAAAAAGCGGCAAGTTCTTTATCGGAAAGATTTTCCATAAAACATTTAAGGTTTGCCTGAGAAAACTCATCCGGTTCCGGCACTTCCAAACCGCGGGTTGCCGTATATTGGGAATTAAACTCCCGATTGGCCCAACTCAGTACCGGACTCCACAATTGTTCCTGTTTTTTGACCAAATCGTCATTGTTGGCCCAAAACAAAAGCGAATCGGTGGAAGCAAACTGAACCAACTTGTCAATAATATCTTTGCGGCGGGTCTTGATTTCACCAACCGCCTGTTTAAGTTTTTCTGCAGTCATTTTAAGTTTCCTGTCTTTTTTACACGTTGTCTGTATAACTTAATTATTTTAACAAGTTCTTAATCAGCTGACGGGCATTGTTTTCCAACGCTTTGGCCGTATCTTTGGCTGCCGTGACACCGTTTCCGACCAACCCGGCCGCTCCCTGATATGTGCTCTGCGCGGCACCGGTTACACCCGACGGCTTGGGAAAACGATCCTGATAAGCGGTTCCTTTTAACGCGGTATAACATGGGGCGCTGTCTTTATCAAGCAATAACTGGGCACCGGCGTAGGCAGGCCCCGCCGCCACACCGGCAATCGTCCGAAGAGCACCGCCCTGATCAAGCGAAATCTTAGGATTTTGCAGAGTTCCGCCGATCTGCACCAAATTGCTTAATGCCTGAAGAATGCTGACATCGGCCATACCGCTTCGATAAGCATTGACGTTCAGTTTCAATTTATCGTCACGCAAATTAACCGTACCGCTGCTGACCAGATTCAACTTGTCCGAATCGACGGCAATTCCTTTGGGGAAATCGATCTTTCCGTCCTTAAAATCTGCACGAACCACCGCACATTTCAATTGTACCTTTTCTACCTTTGAGGTATCTATTTTAAGAATGCCGAGCAGCTGGGTCACAAAGTTATTGGTCAAAATCCGCAGTTTTCCGCTTTGCAGAACCGACTTGTCAACAATGGCAATCAGACTGCCGTTAAGCGAATCGGCCACCGCACGATAAGTGGCGCCGCGCCCGCTCAAATCAGCGTGAATGTCGCTTTGGCCGCCGCTTATAAAACCGAAATTGTTGCCGTCTGCCAAAAGCTTTTTATGCAGCGTCTGCAAAATCAGGTTGCGGCTGTCCAATTTTAAGGTTACCGATTGCGTCGCCGCATTGACGGTCGCATTAAGATCCACCGTACCGGGACCGAACTTCATCTGCAAGGGATTGACGTTCAACACGCCGTTTTTCAGCACTGCCGTCAGTTTAACGTCGTCGGCGGTAATGTCATTGTTGACAATCAATTTACCGACGCTGAGTTTCAAATCGCCGTTAGCGGTCTTGAGCAACTGATAAGGGATCTTATCGTTGGGTACCATGTCGCTGGCGGCAGCGGTTTTGATCAGCGGCGGCAGCACAAACGCAGTCGGGCTTTGCGGGTTAAACGACGGCAGACTGATTGACGGGCTTTTCAAATCGGCTTTGATATACGGCACTTTTCCCGCAATATCGGCGCTGACGGTCCCCTTGATAACATTGTTGACGACATTGAGAGACGAAATGTTTAACGACACTTTCTTCAGATCGGCTTTTCCGTCACCGATCAAAGTGGTTTCCGGTGCATTGAAATTGCCGGCCGGGTTATAAACATTGAGTTTGAAATCGGCCCGCAGATTGTTCAACAGGTCGTAAAGCTGAGCTTTGACCGACGCTTTGACATTAAGTGCCGTCACTTCCATATCAAGCGGCCACGCCTGATCGGAATTGAACAAACCGGCCAGCGAACCTGTATTGCCGCGGCCTTTGATATCCATGCCGTTAAAGACCGCATCCCAGGTGACGTTCATCGGCGCCTGAATCCCTTCGGCCGAAAAAGTAAGACTTTTAACCTGCAAGTTGAGCGGCGCCGAACCGGCAGCCAAATATTGAACCGTGCTGTCATTAACGGCAACTTCACGGGCAATCACGTCGGACAGCGAGCTTAAAAATGCCGGTGTCGGCGTTGCTTTTTCTTCGGCATACGCCTCTTTGATCAGCCAACCGCCGGAAGCTGAGGCTGTTTTGGCCGGTTGCGCCGTCTTAACCGGTTCAAACGTCCAATTATTTTTGCCGTCGGCAGCGGTTTCCAAATATACCCGCGCGCCGTTCAAAACCGCTTTATCCACCACAATCTGTTTTTTAAACAGCGGCAACAGCGAAAATTTCAGTTCCAGCGAACCGATCTCCGCCATTTGCGGATTTTTGGCCCAGGAAGGATTCGACAACGTGACGTCATTGATAATCAAGGTCGGAATCAGCGATATCCCCAAACTGGCGTCACCTTTGACGTCCAGTTTGCGGCCGGTATGTTCATAAACGATTTTTGCCGCATAGGACTTATATTTATTTAAATCAAAATTCTTAAGGAAAAAATATCCTCCGACGCCGGCAATCAAAACCGCCAGAACAACAATTCCCAACAACCATTTCAAAAAACGCATTTTCGGCTCCTCATCAATCATCTTTTCAGGATTTAAACACAAGCCCGGCAGCTTCCAGGCTGGCTTTAAAATGAGCCGGAAGCGGCGCGGCAATCACAATGTCCTTATTATATATGGCCGATAAATCAATTTTGTATGCATGCAAGTGCAATTTGTCGGCAAAAAGATTAAATTTTTTGCGCTCACTGCCAAAATAGCGGTCATCACCGATGATCGGACACCCGACCGACTCGAGATGAGCCCGGATTTGGTGCGTCCTTCCGGTCAACGGCGACGCTTCAACCAACGCAAAACGCTCCCCGACACTGTCCAGCACCCGGTATAAAGTGCGGGCGCTCTGGCCTCCGGGACCGACTACCATTTTTTCGCCCACTTTTTCCAACGGCGCTTTAATTTCGCCCTCGGACGGTCGGGGACAGCCGCTGACCAGTGCCAGATAAGTTTTTTTCAACCGGCGTTCGCGAAAGGCGCCGGTCAACAGATCTGCCGCCTTGCGATGACGCGCCAACAGCAAAACGCCGCTGGTGTCCTTATCAATCCGGTGAACCAGCTTGGGACGTTCTTCATTGTCAAATTTCAGTCCGTCCAGCAGCCCGTCGACGTGAAAGCTGGTGTTGGTTCCGCCCTGCACCGCCAGCCCGGAAGGTTTGTTAATCGCAATCAGGTTCTCGTCCTTAAAAATAACCAGGCTGCGAATAAAATCGATTTCCTTGGCTGACAGCTCGGCGCTTTTTTGCGGCAACGCTTCGTCATCTTTGAGCGGCGGCACCCGCACTTCCTGCCCTGCCGTCAGCTTTAACCCGGCCTCGGCGCGTTTGCCGTCGACCTTAATTTGTTTGGTCCGCAACAGCTTTTGCAACCGCCCGAGGGTAAGGTTGGGATAATATTTTAAAAACCAGCGGTTGAGCCGCATGCCGTCGTCGATATCTCTTACTTTTATGACTTCTACACTCATTACTTTTCTTTATTCATTCTGTTTCTTAGATAATTTAAGCCGATAACTTCGTCTTCTTTTCCCAGAACCATCGCCCGGGCAGAAAGCTTTTCTGCTCTTTTACTCTGGTCAACGGCCGGTGTCAAATCAAGACTTTCAAAAAAACTGTCAACATCTTCGCCGCTTTTAAACGAAGGCTTGTCTTTGCCAAATTCATAAACTTCAACCGGATAACTTTTAGCGTTTGCCGTTTTGATGTAGTTAACCACGCGTTCAAAATTATCAGACGCGGCTTCAAGGCTGCCCAAACGAGTATTGCCTTTGGGATATCTTTTTCTTTCGCCCATTTTATACTGAATAAATTTTTCATCCATATCAAGCTTGCGTTCCACAGAGTTGAGAGCGGCTTGATATTTATCGGCAAGCATGACTTTGGCCCGCACCTGATAACCTTTTTGCTGCATTTCTTCCAGCATATCTTCCGCCCTGAAAACCGATTGCGTATCATAGGCAATATTTATGCCGCGATCGACGGCTTCATCAATAATCTCCCGGTTAACCCTGTCAATAAAACGTCCCACTTCTTTGTCAATAAACGGCTCTGTTATGTCAATGCCCAGCATTTCGCAATATTCGCTCATAACATTATCCCCGGAAATCACGGCCGTATTTTGCATTTTTGCAGCCAGTGTTGACTTTCCGGTTCCGGGCATTCCGATAATGGCTGTAAAAACCGGATGTTCCGAGCCTTTTTTACCGATAAGCGTTTTCTTTTTCAGCTTATCGATAAAATATTCCTGTTCATCTTCTGCCAATTCCAACATTAAACGATCTCCTTTATCAAGCTCCTGCCCTTTTTGGAACTACATTTCCCCGGACTTCATCTTATTTTTTAAAAAGTTCAGCCCCAAAATATCATCTTCGGTTTGGGCTCTTTTTGACAAACGCTCTATTCTTTCCAAATGCTGCTCGATTGACGGAAGTTCAAGCCTTTCAACAAACCTGTCAAAATCGTCTCCGGTTCGAAACGAAGGTTTATCCCGGCCATATTCATAAACTTCTATCGGAAAATTCTTTTCAACGCAAGTTTGAATAAAATCGACCACTTCCTGCGAGGCATCCAGCGAAAAAGAAGCATTTACATCCAAAACATTATCGCTGCTAAAGCTGCCCCGCTGCTGACGAGAACGGGTATAGGCATCATCGGTATCCATTTTTCGCTCAATGGCGTTTAAGGCCGCCTGATACTCGTCCACCAACAAAACCTTGGTGGAAACACGATAGCCTTTCGGCGGGTTTTTATGAATCAAATAGGCCGTGTCCGGCGAAGAATTGTCCAGCACAATGTTATATTTGTTTCTAACCGCTTCGTTTAAGAGTTCCCCGCTCACTCCGGCCGCAAATTTTCCGATCTCGTTATCGTAAAAATTTTCTCTGATATCTATTCCCAAAGTTTGGGCATATTCGGCAATGACGGCATCGGTTGAAATAGAAACCGAATTGTTAATCTTTTTTGCCAAAGAAGATTTTCCTGACCCCGGGGCGCCGATTAACAAGGTAATTGCCGGATCGGATGAAGGCGTTTTGCCTTCAAAAACTTTTTCTTTCATTTTTTCAATAAAATATTCCTGCTCGTCCGCGGCTAATTCCAACATTATTGTTCCTCCTCTTTTGGCTTATTTTTATTTTTTTCGTATCTCAACTTATCAAAATACTCCACTCTTTTTTTCACTTCCCGTTCAAAGCCGCGTTCTACCGGACGATACAGTTTTTGGCGGCGGATCCCATCGGGAAAATAATTCTGCCCCGAAAAACCGTCGTCCAAATCCTGATCGTAAACATAGCCCTGATTGTAACCCAACTCTTTCATCAACTTGGTCGGCGCATTCAAAATATGCTTCGGCGGCATCAGCGAGCCGGTCTTTTTGGCCAAATCCAACGCCTGATGCATCGCCTTATAGACACCGGCCGATTTGGGTGCAGTTGCCAGATAAACCGTCAGTTGCATCAGGGCCAGATCGCCTTCCGGCGAGCCCAGACGTTCGTAGGTGTCCCAACAGGCAATTGCCTGCTGCACCGCATTCGGATCCGCCATTGACACATCTTCCACCGCAAAACGGGTCAGCCGGCGAAAAATATATTTCGGATCCTCGCCGGCGGTGATCATCCGCGCCACCCAGTACAACGCCGCATCAACGTCGGAACCGCGCAGGGACTTGTGAACCGCCGAAATCAGATTATAGTGACCGTCGCGCCCTTTGTCATACACCGGCGCCCGCGAACGAATAATCTTTAACAAGCTCTCCTTGTCAAAAATTTCGCCCTCTTTGGCATAATTCAACACGCTTTCCGCCAAATTGAGAATATAACGGCCGTCACCGTCCGCGGTTGCCTTCATCAATTCGCGCGCTTCGTCGTCTATCGGCAGTTTGCGTCCGGTTTCTTTTTCCGCCCGACGCAGCAGTTCCTCAAAATCGTCAGAATTTAACCGATTGAGAACAAACACCTGACAGCGCGAAAGCAACGCCGCGTTCAGTTCAAAAGACGGATTTTCGGTGGTGGCACCGACCAGAATGATCGTTCCGTCCTCGACATAGGGCAAAAAACCGTCCTGCTGCGACTTGTTAAAACGATGGATTTCATCAACAAACAGAAGCGTCCCCTTGCCTTGAGCAACCCGCCGTTCCTGCGCGTATTGAAACACTCTTTTCAAATCGGCCACACCGGAAAAAACTGCCGAAATCTGTTCGAAATACAAGTTGGTATGTTCCGCAATCAGCCGGGCAATCGTGGTCTTGCCGCATCCGGGCGGGCCCCAAAGGATAAAGGAGGTGATTTTGCGCGACGCAACCATCCGCCCCAGCGGCGCATCGGAACCGACGACATGGTTCTGCCCCACGACTTCCGCGAGGGTTTGAGGGCGCAAACGGTCGGCCAGCGGCCGTTTGACATTATGTGAAAAAAGCGTGTCTTCCATCTTGTTTCCTATCGCTGGTAACCGCCGCGGTCACGGCCGTTGAACATTTCCGGCATTTCTTTCTGCCGCCGCTTGGCCTCCAACACCCGGCGTTTGCGTTCTTCGATCACGTTGCGCAATTCCTCTTTGTTGGCCTTGTTCTGCTGGCGGATATGTTCCAACGCCTCTTCGTCTTTTACCGGCGCTTTTTCCTTGCGCTTAAACGCCTTTTGCCCCAGTTTGACCAAATTCTGCACATCCATCCCCTTAAAACCCGACACATTGTAAACACCGAAATTGCGGGCGTCGTTGAGGAAAAAGTCGGTAAAATCGATTCCCTTGCCGCCCTTGCGCGCTTTTTTCTTCGGGGCAAGAATTTTCTTCAGTTCCATCGCCGTCGGCACCCGCCCCAGGGCCTGGGCAATTTGTTCCGGCGTAATAATACATTCGCTCAAATCGAGTTCGGCAATGTTAACCCCGGTAAAATCGACCCCGGTAAAATCAACGCCGCGCAAGCTGACTTTGCTCAGATCAATCTTGCGCAAATCCAGCATCGTCAGGTTGATTTTGGTCAGGTTCAGCTTATGCGGATAGTATTGAGCCAGATACTCTACCAGTTCCTGCAGTTCTTCCAAACTGATGTCGTCAATGGTAATATCAAGCAGAATGGCGTCCTGAAAATAAACGTCGGTCAACACCACATTGTTCATTATCGCGCCGGTAAAGTTGGTGCCGATCAACTGGGCACCGGCAAAAATGGCACCGGTCAGGTCGGCACCGGAAAGATTGGTATCGGTCAGGTTGGCGCCCGAAAAATCGGCTCCGCGCAAATCGGAACCCGAAAAGTTCACACCGGACAGGTTGGCGGCCGAAAAATTGGCATTGGAAAGGTCTTCGTGATCAAATTCGCCGTTTTCAAGATTTTTGCCGTTAAATTCAATATTGAGAATCGGCAAATCATCTTCGGGATCGCGAAAAACGGCCCGCCACGGATCCGGTTCGCCGTCATCGTCATCATCGGGCGGCAGCGGTAAATCGTCGCTGTTTTCTTCGCTTTCCGAAGTTATTTCCTCTTCATCCTCATCAGACGGAAACGCTTCGTCGTCCTCATCGTAAAAATCGGCGTCATTGTCATCGTAAGGCAAGGAGTCGTCATCATAATTGTCGGCGTCGTCAAACTCGTCTTCCCGATAAGTCGGCTCATTGTCCTCATACTCGGAATCGTCATAATCTTCATCTTCGGAATAAAAATCGTCGTCATGCCGCATCTCGCGCGCCGGGCGGAACAAATCATCGTCGTCTTGGTCACAGACGGCAAAAGCGCCGTCTTCGGCCATTCCCTGGCGGGAGGCCCTGGCTTTGTCTCTGATCGCTTTCAGTGCGGCTATTTTTTCTTCGTCCGATGCCATTTCTTACCCTTGCAACCGTTGCCCTACCGGCTTTTTATAATAACGTAAGAAATATAATTTTACAAATATTTTATATGCTCTCCTCATAAAATTCACCGCCGATAACCTGTTTGGCGGTTTCGTAATCAAAACCGGCGCGAATCATGGCCGCCAGATCTTTTTGCCGGCAGACGCAGCGGCTTTCCTCATCGGCGCGAAACGGCCCGATTTTTTTCTTACGGGCAAAATTAACAGCGGCGCTTTCTTCATCAATTTCCGAATCTGCCAGAATTTCGTTCACCAAAGCTTCGGCCACGCCTTTCTGCCGCATTTTGATGCGGATATAACGTTCAGGTTTTCCGGCCGCCAGATAACCGGCAATTTTGAATTCGGCATAACGGCGATCGTTGAGATAACCGACCCGCTCAAACTCCGTGATTATTTCTTCAATCCACTCTGCGGCCCGATGCATGTCAAAATCCGGCGTCTGTCTCGCGTTGTCACGAACCCGGCGGGTCAAAACCTGACGAAGATTGTCAGCCGAAGAATCAAAACGCTGCAGGTAATAAAGGGCAATATTTTTCAGCCGTACCGGTGTCATTTTCCGTTTTTTGGGCGGCGTTGCCGGCCTTTTTTCATCATTTTCCATTACAAAAACCTATTTTCACTTGATTTTTACAGACGGCATGTTAAACAATAAAATAGAATTTACAAGCATAAACCGTATTAACAACTATGGATTAAACCAATGATTAAAAATATTCTTTCTATGTTCTGCGCTTTGGCCCTGATTTCTACGCTTGCCGCATGCGCTTCCGACAATGAGGCGGTTCCTCAGAAATACAACGAACCGCGTTTTAACAGTGACGGCATTGTCAATCTGAAAGTCAACAAAGTAGAAGTCATTTCCGAATTCACGCCTTCTTTTACCCGCCCCAACGTCGAACATCTGTTTCCGGTTTCGATCGAAAAAACAGCCAAACTTTGGGCAACCGACCGCTTGAAAGCCGTCGATTTCTCTTCCGACAAGCAAGCTACTTTCGTTATTAAAGACGCCAGCGTAACCGAAGAAGTGGTTAAATCCGACAAACTGTTCGAAAAAGACAGTCTCAAATACCGCGCCAAACTGTCGGTGGTTTTGAGAGTCAACGATCCTTACAAATTCTCCAGCGCCGAAACTTCGCTGGAAGCATGGCGCGAACTCACCATTCCGGTTGACACCTCCATTGAAGACAAGGAAAGATACTGGAACAGCATGGTAGAAAAACTGTTTGAAGAGTTCAATGCCCGCATGCAGATGAATATCAACAAATATCTCAACATGTATATTGAAAATTCTCAGTATATTCAAGACTACGAATAATCAGCCAATTGTTTTGCGGTCACTAAAACCCGGCTTAGAAACCGGGTTTTATTTTTGGCGCCTCTGCAACAACCAAATGTTTTCGGGACCTAAAAAAACATAAACTCCCGGCACGAAAAAATATCTCCTGTAAACGTTGGATCACGAATCAACGGAAAGGCAGGAGTCTTAACCTTACGCGGCGGCAAAAAACGCCGAAACAGCCTCGGAGAAAAACCTGTAAACCCAGGCAATAAAAAAGACCGCAATCATACGGTCTTTTTTTTCGTTACAACAGATCAGTGCAAAACCGGAGCGGCACATCGGCGCCCGGCATCAAATTGCAACACCGGCAAACGGATACTTTCGGCAATTTTGGCAGCACCTTTCAAAATTTTGCAACTGCCGTAGAAAACCGCATGAGCGGCTTTAAGCGGCGCGGTGGCGCTGAATTCAAAATATTCACCCGGTTCCAACTCGGGGATCTCGCCGCTGAAACCGTCGGAGTCATCGCAAAAACAACGGCCGCTGTCATCGGTAATATTCCAATTTTTACCAAGCAGGGTAATTTTTTGGTCCGAATTGTTTTCAATACAGAAGTAATATCCCCATAAAAACTCTTGTCCGGCATGATGAGACGCCTCCACCAGTTCCGACCCGGCAGTAATCGTCACATCACCATCTTCGGTTACAATCATCTCCTGAGCTGAATCCATTTCCTTAACCTTTTATTAACATTCATTAAGCAAACGTTAGCGGGAGTCGGAACAAATTGCAATTAGGGAATCGTTTTGTTCACAAAGTTATACACATGAATCAATTCGGGAGCAGCAGCCTTTAACCTGTCGCCAAACCCAAAAGAACGGTTTGCGGAAACAATCCGTGACATAAAACACGAAAAATGGGTTGCAATTTCTTACAACCCATTGAAAATACAATATATTTTCTTGATACCAATTAACGTTTGGAGAACTGGTAAGAACGACGGGCTTTGGCTTTGCCGTATTTCTTACGTTCAACGGTTCTGTCGTCACGGGTCAGGAAGCCGGCGGCTTTCAGGACCGAACGCAGTTCCGGTTCGTAATCGTTCAGGGCTTTGGAAATGCCGTGCTTGATTGCACCGGCCTGGCCGGAAAGACCACCGCCGCTGACAGTGCATACAACGTCAAATTCGTTAACGCGGTTGGTAACTTCGAACGGCTGATTGATAATCATTTTCAAAACCGGACGGGCAAAATATTCGTCCAACGTTTTGCTGTTAACCGTGATGTTGCCTTTACCCGGTTTAACCCATACGCGGGCAACCGCATCTTTTCTTTTGCCGGTGGCATAAGAACGTCCGAATTTGTCGCGTTTCGGCTTACGAACTTCCGCCGCGGTTTCGGCAGCAGATACTTTAATGTCTTTCAAAGATTCTAATTTAGCCATTATAACGGACTCCTTTTATTTTTCGGATTCTGGGAAGCAATGTCCAGAACGATCGGGTTTTGGGCTGCATGCGGGTGTTCGGCGCCGGCATATACCTTCAGCTTGGTCATCTGCTGACGGCCCAGAGGATTGCGGGAAATCATTCTTTCAACCGCTTTTTCGATAACGCGGCCCGGAAACTTGCCGGCAAGAATTTTAGCCGGAGTCGTTTCTTTGATACCGCCGATCCAGCCGGTATGGCGATAGTAAACTTTATCGGTCAGTTTTTTGCCGGTCAGTTTAACTTTGTCGGCATTGATAACGATAACATAGTCGCCGCAGTCCAGGTTCGGAACAAAACTCGGTTTGTGCTTGCCGCGCAAAATCTTGGCAATTTCGGCCGAAAGTCTGCCCAATACAACACCGCTGGCGTCAACGACATACCATTTTCTTTCAATATCCGATGGCTTGGTTGCATAAGTGTTCATATTTTCTCTCTTTGTTAAAGATGGTTATTAAATTCATCGTCAATATAGCGAAAGTTTGGCGCTTGTCAACATAAAAAAGCAGTGTTTTTCAATATTTTAATTGCGGGTATTATAATACCGTACATTATCTTGTTGATTTTATGTTTTTTTATGACATCGATGTAAAAATAAAAGAAGCGGTATGAAAATTTTCATCCAACCGCTTCCTTTTCGTCCGGCCGTGATTTTGCTTTTTACTTCTGCAAATCGGCGACCACGCTCATCGAAACAATTTTGTCCGGGCTGTAAACCGTACCGTTGGGACCGGTGCCGCGCTTGATCTTATCAACCGCCTGCATTCCGGAAATAACCTGTCCCCAAACCGTATACTGGCGGTCAAGAAAACGGGAATCGTCAAAACAGATAAAAAACTGACTGTCCGCCGAATCGGGACTGGCAGCCCGCGCCATCGAAACCGCACCGCGCTTATGCGGACGATTGTTAAATTCAGCCTTCAGGTTTTTGCCGCTGCCGCCGGTACCGTTGCCGCGCGGATCGCCGGTTTGGGCCATAAAGCCGTCAATGACGCGATGAAATTTCAGGCCGTCGTAAAATCCCTGTCGAACCAGTTGTTTAATTCGTGCCACATGGTTGGGCGCATCTTCCGGAAACATCTGAATGAGAACATCCCCGTCTTTTAATTTTAACAGCAGGGTATTTTCCGGATCTTTAACATCGGCGTAGGGCTTGGCGGTTTCGGCAGCATCAACGGCAACGGCGCTGATCCCCAACGCAACCAACAGCGAACAGATAAATTTGAACATTTTTTACTTCTCCTTATATAATGTGTTTAAAAATTCAGTTGCCGGACGGCTTCGGGATAAAGCCGCGTTTCCGGCGTCATCGCCACCCATCGGGCGGCGGGGTCTTCCATACCCGGCTCAACAAAAGGCAGGCCTGCCGGGGAATACAGTTTTTCGTCGGCAAGAAAGGCTTCAAAAACAAAAACGATTTCGTGACCGTTTTTTCCCTCGTAACAAAAAATGTTTTCCGCTACGCCGAGCCGACGTCCGACTTTGATCTCAACGCCGAACTCTTCGGCAAACTCACGCTGCAACGTTTGTTCGGCGGTTTCACCAAATTCAATTCCGCCGCCGGGCAAGCGAAAAAACTCTTGGTTTTTCACACGGTCAACGCCTCGTACCGCCAAAACCTTCCCCTCATAACGAACAACGGCAACGGCCAGCGGCCGGATCCGGTTTGCGGCAAAGGGCATTATTTTTCTCCCAGCATATCTTTTAGACGATAAAGCTCGTCCAGAGCCTCCCGCGGCGTCAGATTATCGGGACAAACTTCCGCCAAAGCTTTTTCAACCGGCGACGGCGCTTTTTGTTCCTCTTCTCTTTTCAGGTTGGCAAACAACGGCAAATCATCGGCCAACGCTTTAATATTTGTGTTCTTCTTATCGTTTTCCAATGATGCCAGAACCTGTTCGGCCCGCTTTAACACCACCGCCGGCAACCCGGCCAATTTAGCCACGTGGATACCGTACGAACGGTCGGCGGCGCCGTCAATAACCTCATGCAAAAAGATCACTTCATCGTTAAATTCCTTGATCCGCATACAGTGCAGCGACATTTTATGCAGCTTGCCGACCAGGGAGGTCAACTCATGATAATGGGTGGCAAAAAGCGCCCGGCAGCGATTGACCTCATGCAGATGTTCCACCACAGCCCAGGCAATTGACAAACCGTCAAAGGTGGCGGTTCCGCGTCCGATTTCGTCCAGGATGACCAGCGAGCGTTCGTCCGCCCGGTTTAAGATACTGGCGGTTTCCACCATTTCCACCATAAAAGTGGAACGTCCGCGTGCCAAATCGTCGGAAGCGCCGACACGGGAAAATAACTTTCCGACCACGCCGATGTGCGCGCTTTTAGCCGGAACATACGAACCGATCTGCGCCATCACCGCAATGATTGCATTTTGGCGCAAAAAGGTTGATTTACCGGCCATGTTGGGACCGGTAATCAGCCAGATATTGCTGTTGTCTGCGCCCAAACGGCAATCGTTGCCGACAAAAGCCGCGCCGTGTTCCCGGGACAGCGATGCCTCCACCACCGGATGACGCCCTTCGGCAATTTCAAAACAAAAAGAATCGTCAACCGCCGGACGGCAATAATTTTTTTCCGCCGCCAAATCGGCCAACGCGGCGCCGACGTCAAGTTCCGCCAACGCTTTGGCGGTGCGGGAGATGTCATCGGCAGCAATGCGGATTTCGGTGACCAGCTTGTTAAACAATTCCAGTTCGGTGGCAAGCGATTTTTCTCCGGCACCGCGGATTTCGTTTTCGACTTCGGTCAGTTCCACCGTGGTAAAACGCACCGCATTCAAAACCGACTGGCGATGAATAAAATCCTTGTTCTCCAGCATCTGGGTCGCAAACTTCACCGGAACTTCCACAAAGTAGCCGATCAAATTGTTATACTTGATTTTCAAGTTCGCAATTCCGGTCGCGGCGGCATATTTTTCCTGCAACTGCAGTATTACCTGCTGACTGTTGTTTTTCAGTCTTTTGATTTCATCCAACGGCGGGTAATAGCCTTCGCGGATAAAACCGCCGTCCCGCGGCAGCAGCGGCAGCTCTTCTTCCAGCGCCCTTTCCAGCTCGTCGACCAGATTTTCGTGATGTCCCAGTCGCGATACAATTTTTTTAAGCGCTTCGGGGAGCGCGCCGTCAAGATTGTTCTTCGACTTGGCTGCCAGAATATTTTTCAGTTTCGGCACCGCCGCCAAGGTGGCCCTGAGCGCCGCCAGATCGCGCGGACCGCCCCGTTCCAGGCTGAGACGCGAAACCGCGCGTTCAATATCGGGACAAGACTTCAGCAGCAGGCGAAGATCCTGACGGATAAAATCTTCGTTAATAAAAAATTCCACCACATTCAAACGTTCGGCGATTTCGGCGGTATCGACCAGCGGACTGGCAATGCGACCGGCCAGCATCCGTGCCCCGGCGCCGGTAACGGTACGGTCAAGCACCGCCAGCAACGAACCGTTTTTGTCACCGGAAGAGGATTCCAGCAATTCAAGGCTGCGGCGAGTGGCGCCGTCAATTTCCATCACCTTTTGTTCATAAATTTTGACCGGCTTTTCCACCCGCGGCATTTGTCCCTTCTGGGTGGTTTCGACATAATCCATCAAGACGCCGGCGGCGGTGATTTCCGCGCGGCCGAAACTGCCGAAAGCATCCAGGGTTTCCACCTTAAACAGCCGCAGCAGATTGCGACGGGCGTTCTCGGCATTAAAGCGTGCCTGCGGCAACATCGACAGTTTTTTGCGGTATTCGTTAAAAAGTTCAAACAGCTTCGGCGATTGCAGATAATTATCGGATATCAGGATTTCCACCGGATTCAGGCGTGAAAGCAACCCGCTGACCACAACGGCTTCAGGTTTGTTCCTCAGCGAGACTTCTTCCAAAAAGAAATCGCCGGTCGACAAATCAAGCCACGAAACGCCCAGCATTTCGCCGGTTTTGGCCAAACTGAGCAAAAAATTGTTGCGACGCGAATCGAGCAGATTGTCTTCGGTCAGCGTACCGGCGGTAACCAGACGGATCACATCCCGGCGCACCACCGATTTGGCGCCGCGTTTTTTGGCTTCTTTGGGATCTTCCATCTGTTCGCAAATCGCCACTTTGAAACCGTGTTTTATCAGCCGCGCCAAATAGGCTTCGTAAGCATGAAAGGGCACTCCGCACATCGGCACGTCTTCGCCTTCGAGTTTGCCGCGTTTGGTCAGGGCGATATCCAGCGCTTTGGAGGCCTCTACCGCATCGTCAAAAAACATTTCATAAAAATCGCCCATGCGATAAAACAGGAGATAGCCCGGGTAGGCTTTTTTGGTCTCAAGGTACTGTGCCATCATCGGCGTCAGAACGGGTGTTTTTCCTTCTGTCATAGTCTGCTTTTACCATTCGATATTTAACAAATTTAAACGTATTGTATTATATATTACTATTATCAGTAGTCTATCTTTTTTTAACACACTTCAAGGATTATCACCATGTTTCACAAGCGCCGGAGCAAGCTTTTCGAAATTGAAAAGGATACCAACTTCGCCAACCGCATTTTGGCGCTGTCGATGCCGCCGGCAATGGTCTTTATCATGTTGGTGGCTCTGAAACTGCTGCCGGCAAGCATTGCGGTAATGGCTTATGCCTCTATTATTTTATTTAACATCGTATGGCTGTTTCCGCTCACTTTTGAATTGCAACAGATCCGCAAGTACATTTTTCGCCTCTCCAAAGAAGAAAACATTGCCGATCAGGATTTTGACCTTACCGAAAGCGATACCCGGCAGATTGTAACCGCCGTTAACGAAATGCACCGTTTTTGGACCGAAAAGGCGGAAAAGCTGGAAGCGCAGACAATATCCGACACCGCCGTCCTCGATACCCTGCCCGATCCGATTTTGATGATTGACCGTTCCGGCAATATTCTCGGCGCCAACATTTCCGCCCGCAATCTGCTCGGCGACAACATAACCGATTGCAAAGTGGAAACCATTTTCTCCTCCAACAATTTCATCAATGCGGTCGGAAGAGTTCTGCGCTCGGAAAGCGAATCGGAAAACCTGATCTTTTACGTCAACCGCGGCAACAAAGCCGACAATCAGGAAAACATGCAAAAACTGTATGCTCATATCAAACAGCTGCCGTGGATTTCAAAAGGACGCGCGGTTGCGGTGATTTCGCTGTATGATTTTGCCAAAGCCACCAAAATCGAAAAAATGCAGTCGGACTTTGTCGCCAACGCCAGCCATGAACTGCGCACGCCGTTGTCGGTTATTTCCGGTTTTATCGAAACCCTTCAAACCTCGGCCCGAGACGATGAAAACGCCCGCGACACCTTTCTTAAAATCATGAGCGAACAAGCCGCTTACATGTCGATGCTGATCGAAAACCTGCTCTCGCTTTCCAAAATCGAAATGACGCAAGACCAGGCGCCGGAAGAAAAAATCAGTATTGCTCCGATCGCCGAAGACGTTACCAACGCCCTGATGTTGAAAGCGCGCGCGCGCAACGTCAAATTTGAATTGAACATCGCGCCCGATCTGCCGGAAATAACTGCCGACTACGGGCAAATAAGGCAGCTGGTGCAAAATTTGTGCGACAATGCCATCAAATACGGCGAAGAAAATACCACCATCACCGTATCGGCCCGCACTGCCGAAGCGGTACCGCCTTCCAAGAGTTATGAAGTCGCCGGCGGCAAGGCGGTCGTGATCGCCGTTCATAACTTCGGCGAAAAGATATCCGACCAGTATGTTACCCGTCTGACCGAACGATTTTACCGCATGCAGACCCACAAAAACAAAAACATTAAAGGCTCGGGACTGGGGTTGGCGATCGCCAAACATATTTTGATCCGTCATCGCGGCAATATGCGCGTCACGTCCGCTGCCGCCGACGGTACCACTTTTGCGGTTTATCTGCCGGTGGAGCAAAACTGCCCCACCGTGTAGCATCAACTCAGCCTTCTATTTCGGGCGAAGGATAAATAATCAGCGGCTGACCGGCATCAACGTCGTCTTCCAGTTCCACTTTCTCTTCTACCAGCGGCAGCTTATAAAAGTGAATAAAGGTGACCGGTTTCATCTCGGTCGCTTTTTCGATTTTGCGCCGTACCTGCACCCGAATATAGTCGAGAATTGCCGTTTCCCTATAGTGCAGTCCGGCCACCACATCGGGCAAAGCCTCCGAAACGTCTTCGACAATTTGATCACGCAAGGCTGCAAAAGCATCGGGTTCCAAAATATCTTTCGAAGATATCCGCAACGCAATCAGCTCCCATTTTTCACCGAAAATAACACTGATAAACACACTGCCGTTATAGGCAATCTGCTTGCGCCGTTTAACCACTTCGGAATTGAGCGACACAATCTCGGTCCGATCTACCGCCAGCGTATCGGTCGGAACAGTGCCGACAATTTTGGCCTGGTCTCCTTTGAGTTGCAGCACATCGCCGTTTTCCATGCTCATAACCTGTTTAATGCCGCATTCGGCCGCAAAACGCTTATGTTCGCGGATAAATTTCTTGTCGCCGTGAACCGGCAGCACCAACCGCGGTTTCAGAATCTGATACATTTTGCAGATTTCTTCTTTGCTGCCGTGGCCGGAGGTATGAACCAGCTCATCGCGGTCGGTAATCACATTGACCCCCTGAGCAATCAGCTTTTCTTGCATTTCACTGATTTTTTCTTCGTTGCCGGGAATAATTTTGGACGAGAAAATCACCGTATCCCCTTTGCCTAATTTAACGTAGCGGCTCTGGTTGTTGACAATCGAGGTCAGAGCGGAACGATAGTTGGCCTGTGATCCGGTACAGATATAAAGCGCATTGTCCGAAGGAATATCAACCGCTTCCTTAATATCGTAACAACGCGGCATATCCTTGAAATATCCGATTTCTTTGGCCACTTTCATATTGTTGAGCAAACTGCGGCCGATCAAAATCGGCGTCCGTCCGGCGGCGTCCGCAGCCAAAATAAGACTTTCCAACCGGGTCAGGTTAGAGGCAAAACAAGTGGCCACAACCGTTTTTTTCAAACCCGGAATCAGTTTCATCAGGCATTGGCGCACTTCAAACTCGCTCGGTAAAGCGGTTTCGACTTCAATGTTGGTCGAATCGCAGACAAACATGTCCACGCCCTGTTTTCCGGCATTTTCCAAACCGGCGTAGTCTGTTTGCAGCATTTTCAGCGCGCTGTCGTCAAAACGCCAGTCGGTCGCATGGACCACCGTTTTGCCGGCGGCCTTGATCACCAACGCCGCCGTCTCGGGCACCGAATGGACCACAGGTACAAATTCAACCGAAAAATTTGCCGTTCTTATGGTCTGATGTCCCACCACCGGATTAAGCGGCACCTGTCCGTCCAGTTTGCACTCCCGCAGACGGTTGCGAATCAGTCCCAACGCAAATTCGCTGCCGTAAACCGGGCATTTCAACAACGGCCATACCTGAGCTACCGCGCCGAAATGGTCTTCGTGAGCGTGGGTAATAAAAATTCCTTCAAAATCTTCGGCATAATTGGCAAAGAACGAAGCGTCGGCAAAACAAAGATCCATTCCGGGATAATTGTCGTTCAAAAAACCGTAACCGGCGTCCACCATGATGAACTTGCCGTTGTGGGCATATATATACATATTCATGCCGATTTCGTCGGCACCGCCGAGGGTTATAAAATACAATCCCTCTTTTTCAAATTTATTAATCATTTTCTCTTTTTCTTTCATCTTCAAAAAATACATCTCCGGCACTGATAACTTCCCGGCCGACGGGCGTTTGCAAAATCAGCATTCCCTGATCGTCAAGACCGGTAAAAATGCCGTTTTTTTCTTCTTTGGCGGTGCGCACGCAAATTCGGTCGCCGATTCCTTTGGCATAGGACTGCCATAATGCGGCAACCGCCGCGGTCCCTTTTTGCGCCCACAGGGCGTACAACCCGTCAAAGCAGTTAAGATATTTCTCCATAAATGCCCGGCAGTCGGTAACTATCCCGGCCTGCAGCAGGCTGGTCACCCGGTAAAGGGTTCCGTTTTCCGGTGCGGCTTTCAAATTGACGCCGATCCCGATAATCATATAATCGCCGACACCTTTTTCTAACAGGATACCTGATATTTTAGCGCCGTTTAACAAGACGTCGTTGGGCCATTTGAGGACGATATCGGCCGACGGATCGAGTTGTTTCACCGCCTGCAAAAGCGCCAACCCGGAAACGAGCACCAAAGCGCCGCAGTTTTTCAGATCAAACGGCAATGCCAGCGACAAAAACAAATTGCCTTCCAAACTCTGCCAGTTGCGTCCGCGGCGTCCGCGACCGGCGGTCTGTCTTTTGGCCGTAACCGCCAAACAGCGTCCGTCTCCCGATGCTGACAGACGCACCGCCTCGTCGTTGGTGCTTCCCAGTTCGTCATATTCAAAACATTGCCACATTTCCGGGGCTCCTCACTTACAAAATTGCCACCAGCATCATTTCAACATCGTGCATCAGATATTTGGGATTTAACACAGTGATTGCGATCAGCAGTATATTAACCGCCAGATATATATACACCCCTTTGTCGACTCTGTCAAAGCTAATGTTGCGCGGCTCAAAATAGATAACGGTGATGATTTTGAGGTAGGCATAGACCAAAATCAGCATCGAAAACGCGATCACCGCCATCAAGCCGTAGCTGCCTCCGGTTACCAAAGCATTGATTACCGACAGTTTGCCCAAAAAGCCCAAAAGCGGCGGCGTGCCGATCAGAGAAATCATATACACCAGCAACGCGGCGGCCACAAACGGCCGCTGAGTCGAAAGGCCGCGGATTTCGCTCAATTCCCGCAAATATTCTCCCTTGCTGCGGCAACCGAAAAACACCGTATACACACCGAAAATCGCCATGATATATACCAGCAGATAAACGAAAGCACCGAGCAGGCTCTGATCATTGACATCCGCCGCCGCAATAATCAGAACGCCGGTATAATAAAGGCTGGCATAGGCAAAAATACGGCGCAGGTTATCTTCGCTGTTGGCCCCGATCGCACCGATAAAGACCGACAATACGCCAAACATCAGCAATGCCGGCATAAACCAGTCATAAAGCGGATAAAAAACATTGACAATCAAATTGATCAGGCAGGCAAAATAAGCAAACACCGGCACTACCGTCAAATAGCCGCCGACCGGTAAAATAGCGCCCGAGACCACTTCGGCAAACCAAAAATGAAACGGCGCCACGCCCAGCGCAAACAAGAAAAACACCATGATCAGCACAAACGAAACTTCAATCTGCCATGCGGGAGACGGCGTTTGGTTCAGAAAATCTTCCAACCCGGCATAATCGACCATACCCGCATAATGCTGCAATGCGGCAACGCCGGCAGCCAGAGCGGCCGAAAACAGAAAGGCAAACAGCAGATAACGGCGAAAGCGCGGATAGAACTGTTCTTCGGCATCAATTTTCAACAACGGATAATTGAGCAGCTGACACGGAATTAAGGCCGCGGCCAACACCCACAGCGAACGGGCGGAAATCGCCAGCGAAAAACAGAGCAAATAGAACAATATCAAAAAGTAAAAGGCAAAACTGGAGATGTTACGGCTTTGAAAGCGCTTCAGCGACAACGAACTCCACCACAAGGTAAAAATGCAGATAATCACTTTAAACAAGGTTGTATAATTATTGTTGCTGAAATATGCACCGGCGTTCTGATTATAAAAAACCGCCGTCAGTATCATTGTTACGACAATCGTCCATTTAGCCATCGTAAAAAAGGTCTTCGGCGTGTTGCCGCGGCGCAGTCCGCGTACCCCCAGGCTCAAGATCATTCCGAGGATCAAAACGACTTCCGGCAGCAAGGCAATATAATTAACCAGCATATTTTTCTCCTAACCGATAAACCACAACGGATTGACAAATGACAAAATCAGCAGCGCCGCCGTCAGCAGCATCACCGCAAAAATCCGCGGCGAAATATCCGCCGCCGTACATTCGCCGTTCGGAACCGGCAAGGCTTCTTCGGTATCGGGCGGATACTTAAGATAAAACAACTGTTGCAGCAAACTGACCGAACTTAAGATAATTGCCAACAAAATACAAACGGCCATTTGGATATTAAATTTCAGCAATCCGGCAAAAATCACCATATTATTTAAAAACATCGACGACAACGGCATACCGATGGCGGCCAAAATCAAAAAAGAGAACACCCACGACGTGCGGCGGATACTGCACAAAATGCCGCATTCGCTGATCTCGTTGCATTGACGTTCGTTGTCAATATGGGCAACCATCACTTCCAGCGCCGCCATAATGATCAGATAGGAAAAGAGCGAAAAGCCGATATTCATCAACAAGGCATCAGTCGGCAACAAAGCCCCCAGCAGATACATAATGTAATAAACCGTCATATAAGCAAATATTTTGTACTGAATATCACGCTTGGCAAATCCGATCAGCGCAATCATCAGCATGGTGACGATGCTGATGACTTCCAGAACCAACAGGTAAGGATCCAGCGCTTCCGGCGCATTGACGGGAAAAAAGCGCACCAGACCGTAAACGCCGCTCAACGGAATAAGGTTGGCAACGATAAAAACCAGCGGGTTGGAGATGTTGACGTTTACCGAGGCAATCCAATAATGAAACGGCCAAACCGGAATCCGCGACAAAAAAGCAATAAAAATAGAGCCCCACACCAACACTTCCCATCGGCGTCCCAAAACAATCCGGCTGACTTCACGGATACTGACGTTTTGATAGTTGTATAAAACGACCAGCGCAATAAACAAAAATACCGCACCCAACAGGTTATAAAGGAAAAACCGGTACAACACCGGCTGTTTTTTGATATCGCCGAATATCCCGATCAACATGAACAACGGCAACAGCATCGCTTCAAAAAAGATATAAAAAGAAAAGAAATCGGATGCCAGAAAGTAACCGCTGATCATGCTGAGGAACATCAGCGAAAAGACGATCAACGCCTTTTGGCGGTAGGTATTGTGACGAACCCCGATCATACCCAGCAAAACCGCCAGATGAACGGCGGCAATCAGCATCAGAGAAAAAATATCTATGCCGAAAACCAATTCAATTTTCGGATTCTCGAGCCAGTTAAATTTTTCCACCACCTGCCAGCCGTCTTTGCTGACATCCACCTGCAATGCGGTACGCCACAAAACCACCAGGTTGGAAAGAACGGTAAAAATGCCGACCGCGAGAGCGTTTCCCGCCGTTTTGCGGGCGCCTTCGCGCGAAAGCGAAGCAAACAGCGCGCCCAACAACGGCACCATAATGACGGCATTTACCAGTGAACTCAGATTTTCCATTTGTCAGCCTCCATACCGCCAACTCCACCAGATCACCGCAAATCCCAGCAGAATAAACAAAATTGCCCCGCCGAGAGTTCCCGAATGAATACGACGGAAAATAAAGATCATAAATTTCAGCGCATTTTGAACCGAATTGATGATGGTTCTTTCGATAAAAATGAAATCCACCGTTAACCACAAGACCCGGCCGATGACCTTTATCGGCGTAATGATCAGCAATTCGTAAAGCGCATTCAGATAATCTGCTTCCTGCACGATATCACTCTCATACCAGCGGTCGAGTTTACGCAGGGGGCGTACCGCAAACAACAACAACCAGCCGCCCAACACCGGGACCAAATAAAACGGCGCAATCCGAAAATAATACCCCATTCCGGCGGCCATACACGCCACCGGCAGCCACATCAACGCCGGAGGATTATGCAGCATCGCCTGCACCCGTTCGTCCGCATGGCTCTCCCCAAGCAAAACCTGGCCGATAATGTGAGAAGACACGAGGCCAAACACCACAATATATCCCCACACCAACCGGATATTGTCCGGTTGCAACATCAACAGCGCACTGAAATAAGCCGATAAGACCGTGACAATAAGTAAAAAAGTGAATTTGAGGTTTTTGATAAAACCGCCCATTTCCGATACCATGTTTTCGTTTGAGGCGGCAACACTGATCAACAATAAAATTTGACTGAACAAAAACGCCGCCATCAGAAGCATGGCAAAATCCAAAGAAGCCAACCGGCTGCCAAAAGCCGCAAAAGCATATACCAGTCCCCAGAACATCAGGGCAAAATAAACCGCTTTCTGACGAAGATTGTCAATAATCAGTGCTCCGTAAGCGCCCCACAAAATCGAAGCCAGCGCAAATATTTTCAACAACGGATACGAATAGGCCGAAATCGTCAAAAGCGACTCGGTTTTTAACAACAACAGATAACCGGTTAACGGCGTGGCGGTAAACAAAATTAAATTCAGGCGGTTAAAACCCAGCAACCGAAGGCCGGTATAAGTCCCCTGAAACAAAAACAGGCCGGTCTTAATAAAAATACACAACAACAGCATAATGGCCACAAAGTCTTTATGCTGGCCGAGTCGCGCATAATCGGCCAAGGGTCCGAGCTCAATATTGCCGCTTTGTCCCAAAATAACCGCAAAAATGCTTACCAAACCGATATCAGCCAAAAAGTTGGCATAAATATACCTTTTTTTGGCTTCGACATTATTGATAATACTGAACACCAGCACGTCGGAAACGCCCACCGCCACCAGCATTTGAATATAATTTGCCGCAAAAACAAGCATCAGGGCAGACAACAAGTTAAGCAGCACCAGGCCGTTTAAAGCATTTTTGGCAGTCTCGGAACCAAAAGTGTTTTGTATTAACACCAGCAGGGCCAAAGCCAACAGCGCCGACACCAGATAAATATTGTGAGCATTAACCGTGATTTCGAGATTTATCGACAGATTGGGAATTTTGAGCCACGGATAAACCAGCCGGAAGTCGGGCGCGGCGCCCAACAGATAAAGCCGGTAAATGAAGTACATGACCGCCGCGGAAGAAAACAACGACCACAAGACCGGCAGCCGGTTTTTCGGAACCAGTTCCGAAACCAGTCCGGCACCCAAAATCAAAAAGAGCAAATTTACCAGCATATATTCTTCCGTCTTTTTATATTACAGCTGTGTATAATAACAAGAAATAAGGGCTTTTAAAGCCCTCATCCAAATTATCGTTTATCGTCGCCCGTTTTATGCCAACGCCTGCAGGTTTTTAACCACACGGACCGGAACTTTGTATTCGCGGGCAACGTCGTCATTTTCAATTTCGACCATCAACACTTCGTTAACCGATTTTAACGGCATCCGAGCTTCGGCAGCAATAGAATTCAGCATGAAAGCGCTTTCGCGGCTGCGGTATAACAAAGCCTGTTCGCCGCCGTCATAAACCAGACGCGGATTTTCCGGGCCTCCCTCGCGGTATTCGATAATAATCAGTATCTCTCCGGCAGCATTCTGCAGCATATCATAACGTCCGGCCTGCTGTGAATTCTTACTATCTGACATATCCCAAATCCTTAAAAACAAAGTTTAATAATCAAATTTGAAATGGATGATAACATACAATTTTTAACAAATAAACTATTTTTTACAATTTTTAATTTTTTTGAATTTTTTTTATTGACTAACTGTTTTTTATCTATTATACCTTGCTTCGTTGTTGATGAGGGCCCGTAGCTCAGTCGGTAGAGCATTTGACTTTTAATCAAAGGGTCATGGGTTCGAATCCCGTCGGGCTCACCAATGAAAAAATCCTTCCCTTGCGGAGGGATTTTTTTATTGGTTGAAATACGGTGGAAGACGAACCCATGAAAAAGGGGTTCGACGACAAGCGAAAGGCAGGCGGCAGCATGCCGGTGAGCGAACGCAAATGAGCGCCGTGGAACAAGCATTGCGCAAACAATGTCGCGGACAATCCCGTCGGGCTCACCACGACAAGAAAGCTCTCCTATATGGGGGCTTTCTTGTATTCAAGTGTTTCCGAAGTCGAACGAGCAGAGTTTGGAGCAGATTGACTCATGTAACTGTTTGTGTTACCTTTATAGAAAGAGGTTATATTATGATTGATATTGCTAAAAATAGTTTCAATGACGAAATAGAAACCGGTACAGCTTCGGAAAAGATAAACCCAGATTTAGATTTTGGAGAAGATGAGTGGATTTCCTTTGATAATGAGGAGGAAGCATCATTTCAGGAAAACAGTGAAAATGACTGGAAACAGGATTTTGTTAAGAATGAAGAAGAAAGCCGGTCTCAAACCTCTTTGAATGACGGCTGGGATTTTCTCAATGGGATAGACGACAGTATCTTTGACGAAAATAATAACCTGACGCCAACTCATACTGATGATGAATTTGGAAACGAGTGGGGTTTTGATGATAATGAAGTATCTTCAGAGACCATCATACCCAAAACTTTTGAAGAAAAACTGCAGGCATATGACCCGCAAACAAATATAAATCAAGCCGGTTGTGATTACATCAAACAACTTTATGCCATAAATGAAGATATATTTGAAACTTTAAACCAATCTTTATTACAGCCTAAATATATAGAAAATTTTTCTTTTGTGCAATTTTCCCGCATTGCCTGTGACAAAGATTTTCAGGATAAACTGTTATCTTTAGACGACAACAGATATCAACTATTTGTCGCATGCTGTAAAATAGCATCGGCGCGTGGAGAAAACTGGGCATCTTCAACCAATGCTATTGTAGATGGGATGCTCAACCCGCAGTTTTCCGAGTTGGTACAGAATGCGGCTAATGGCTCTTGTTCGGATTTGGAAACATTAAACGTTATTCTGGCTTCTGATGATAATTATTTTGGCATTCGTTCCCTCGAGCAGGTTAAAGATTACCATCATATAAAAAATTCGGTGTGCCGACAAATTCTTACAGCACCTGAAAAGGATGAAAATTTAACCGATGCCCTGAAAAATATGTCCCCTCTTGACAGAGTTAAGTTTGTCAGATGTGAGCAAGAATACGGCATCAGTTTATCTCAAGCTAAATTGCTTTGTCAAAAATACGGTTGGGCAATTTTGAATTCAGATGAAAAAATCGGCAACGAACAAAATCACGCGATGCTTGAATCTCTGACTAAACTTATCATGGCCCCGACAAAAGAAGATGCCTTAAATGTTAAATTTGCTATCAACGGAGAAAAGAAGCAAACTTTTGGAGAAATTGACAATCAATTCAGAAGATGTTTTGCCGAAATGTATAATCAAGCATTTTACCATCCTCGGGAACAGGACAAAATAGGTACAGAAACCATAAACGGCAAGCAAATTTCGGTTTACGATGCCGGTGTCAATTTCACCATGTGTTCCCATGTGGTGGGAGCTTTTTCCGACTCAGCCGAAGGCGATAAATCGTACAAAGATAAATGGAACAGACCATTAAGGCAAAGTCACGTTTTTTGTACGAGGTTGATTGCCAATGATGCTTTGGAAATTGCCAAAGAGAATTCTGTTTGTTATGGCTTTACACAATTTGATACAGATGCTTTGGTTGCATCGGCGCCATGGGATATGGCATCCATAACGTTTAATGTTATGTTTGATACCGCAGGCGAAATGGATAAGAAGAAATCGATGCGCAATTGCGAAGGTTCCGGGGCCCGTTTTTTATCACCCAGAGAGCAAATTAACAATACTCGTACAGACGGTAATGAAACTAATTGGGATCGGTTTGACAGCACCGGTCAGAAAAAACAACCCAATTATTTGATTTATATTGCCGACAGTTTGAACTCATCTGAATTTAAAAGCTCTGAATCTTATAAAGAAACCTTAAAAGCCGCTTCACAATTTGATATTCCTCTGGTGGTAATTGATAGAGCAAAAGTTATCAACAATGAACATTATCAAATTAATAAAATGATAGATGATTATTCGCAAACTCATGACTTTCATACTCTGGAACATATTATACAGAAATTTGAAAACAATCGGACAACAGGATTTTGGCAATCAAGTGAAGATACGTATAAAAAAGAATTTCCGCTATTGACTGCGAAAGACGGGAATTTTAAATCTTTACAGGAGATCACTTGTGAATTGTTGGAAATAAATCCTGAACATGCTCAAGAAATCGTGGATATTTTATCAAGGGAGGCTATCAAATCCCATAACAAGGATCAAGAATTTTGCGATATAATTTATGACATAAAAGATAAATTTCCCAGTGTAAATGTTGACCTTGACATGCATTTAAAAAATCAATGGGGAATAACACAGAAAAAAACATCTCCTCGAAAAATCAGCAGTTGTTTATATAAAAGTTTTTATAATAAAAAAGAGGAAGAAAATACGAAAACATCAAAAGAAAAGATGGACAACAAAATAGCAGAAATAAAAGAAAAGTTAAAAAAGAAAAATGAAACAACCATAGAAAACAGGACTTCTGCAACTTTACAACACCAACAGTTAAGAGAAACGGTTGAAAAAGAAATCTCATCATCTGAAGTCCTTCATGTATCACAAACAGTTTCTGAAGAAATTTTACAAAGTTTACATGTATCAAAGTTAAACGATAAAATTTAGTTTGCAAATGGCGAGTTAAGCATCATCAGTGTAAGCGGCAGTTACAAAAACTGCCGTTTTTTATAAAACAAACAGTTAGCCGAGTTCAAATAATCCTTTTTTGAAAGTTGATGCCGCTCAATCAAAATTTTTGGTTTTACTTTTTCTTAAATCTTGGAAATTTATTATACAAACAGAAAAATTAATATTTGACCAATAGAATTTGTAAGGAGCTTATTTTAAAATTATGTCATCAAGCAGAGAATATTTACAATTTATTTTAGAGCAACTCTCCGAATTAAAAGAAATTACTTACAGATCAATGATGGGGGAATTTATTATCTACTATCGCGGCAAGATTGTGGGCGGCATTTATGATGACAGATTGCTTATAAAACCCGTAAAATCTGCAATTTTATATATGAAGGTAATAAAATATGAACTTCCATATGAAGGTGCAAAAGAAATGTTATTGGTAGATGAAGTTGATAATAAAGAATTTTTGACCGGTTTGTTTAACGCTATGTATGATGAATTGCCCAAAGCGAAACATAAGTGACAATGTTCAAAATATAACCAAATCTTTTCCGGATAATGTCGTCATTGCCGGAAATACTGCCCGCGTCATCAAAAAAATATGAGAGTCCGGTCAAAAGGAACTTTCACCGGTCCAAATCCGAAAAAACATTATTGTCTTAAACGTAACAGAGGCACTTTACAAACCCAAGCCCCGATCGGGAGATGCAGAAGGGGTTTTGCAACAACAACCTTCGAGATGATCGTTGATAAAACCGGTTGCCTGCAAATGGGCATAACAAATCGTCGAACCGAAAAACTTAAAACCGCGCTTTTTCATATCTTTGCTCATTGCATTCGATTCCGGCGACGTTGCAGGAATTTCCTTTAACGATTTAAAATGGTTTACGACCGGCTGACGGTTCGGAAAAAACGACAAGGTATATTGATAGAAACTGCCGAATTCTTTCTGTATCGCCATAAATTGTTTTGCATTATTAACGGCGCTTTTAATTTTCAATCTGTTTCTGACAATACCGTCAAATTGCATCAGGCGTTCAACGTCTTCGGCAGTCATCTGCGCCACTTTTTCGGCTTCAAAGCGGCAAAATGCCTGACGATAGCCTTCACGCTTCCTTAAAACGGTGATCCATGACAAACCGGCCTGCGCACTTTCCAGAATCAGAAACTCAAACAACTTTTTATCATCGGTAACCGGACGTCCCCATTCTTCGTCATGATACTTGACATACAACGGATCGTTTCCGCACCAACCGCACCGCCCTTCGACTAAATCCTGCATCGCGTCTCCTTGCCATCCCGTTTGCTTCAGTTTTTTTCAGGATACGGCTTTTTTATAAAAAAACAAATAAGAATATCATACCGTCGGCACATTTAACAAAAAATGCCCACCAAAAGATCTTAAATCATAACTTTTTTACCAACGACAGTTATCACGGCCCCAGGGGCGGGCAGCATAACTTTCCGGTTCCGCAGCCGTCGGCTGAGGCTTTTGCTGTTCTTTGAGCAACTCGGCGGCGTCGAGATTTTGCAGATAATCGGTCAGTTCCTTTTGACGTTCGGCATCAGAAGAAGTTTGATTGAGACAACGGCGCACGGCCTGGATTTCCGCTTCGCTGAGACCGGTTTTGTCTTCAATTTTGGCGGCCAGACTGCGCCGTACTTCCTGTTTTATGTTTTCGGGCAAACGGCTGACTTTATCCATTTCGACATATTTTTCCAGTCCGCTTAACAACGGCAGTCCCAACTCCCGAATCCCCGGATTGTTGCCGACCGCGGCCCAAATGTCGCGAATTCGTTTTTTCAGTTCCACCCGGTCGCCGACGACGATGCCGCCGATATCTTTGTCGTCCAAATTATATAATCCGGCCGTAACCAACTGAGCCTGATAACCTTTGGCATATTGTTCGGTCCACATTTTGCAGATGCCCTGCACCATCAGTTTTTGCCCTTCGGGACCGAGCGGATCCATTCCGGCAGCCACCGCCTGCTGGAAAAAGGTAAAATGAATATCGCCCTGGTCAAAAACCTGCAGAGCTTTTCGGGCCGGAACACCCTCCTCAATTTTTTGGCGGTAATAACAGATACACAGGTACAACTCCGAAGCGACGGCTGCCATTTCATCGTTCATATTGACAATCGCGCGTTGTTCCGGACTGATGCCGGGACCGTAGACATGGTGACGATCGGCATATTCATGACCGCGTTCATGCAACCGGGTTCTCGGCATTGCACAATTTACCTTCGAGATGATGGCTTCGTCTTTAGGCGATAAGGTCTCGTTTTTGCCCTTCACCAGTTTGTTGAGATTGATGCTTTTGCTGCTGAAACTGTACCCGCCCAGACGCACGCCGCCGTCCGGACAACGCACTTCGGAAAGCGTTTTCTGGCGGATAATGACTTTGCCGGCATTTTCGCGATAAAAAGCTTCGCGCTGACGGCGGATATAGGCTGCTTTGAGATCACCGGCATGTTTGGCGTCGACGATCATGCGGGTTTTCGGTCCCATGCTGACGACCCGTATTTTTCCTTTGCGGTCTTTTGCCGCTTTCAATCCCATTTTTTGGGCAAGTTGATATTCGTCATTTTCGGTCGCTTGCACATAGTCCAGATAATCGGCCGTATCTTCACGGTTGGCCGCACCCGTTTTCATCTCTTCAACGTCCAGAAAATGTTCGTTATCGGCAACCTTCGGATCTTGCGGCGACGTTTTTTCCGCTTTGGCCGAACCGGCATTTAATGCCATCGCCAGCGATAAAGTTTCAACCGCCGTTTTGGACGCACTCAAACGGCCGACGGCATTTTGCACTTTTTTCATCAAATTTTCAAAAGACATTTTGTCAGACATATCACATTCTTCCCTGCTTTGGATTCTTTATACACATATTTTTGTCCAAAATCAATTTATTTTTGCGGTCGGTTTTAAAATCGGCATCTTTCACATAAAAAAACTCCCGTTTAAGGGAGTTTTTTACAGAACGTCAAAGGCGTCGTCAACTTTGGGGCGGCGCGTTTTTCAGTACTTTGTCCAACGCCAGGATACCGTCCAGCAGGGCATCTTGTTCCTGTTCGTTTTTCGCATCGGGCAACAGGCTCTTCAGATAGGCGCGGTGCTCTTTTATTTCCTCGAAACTCGACAGAAAGCTTTTACCCGGCTGATAGTCGTCTATCCCGAAAACAATCGCGCAGGCATTGTAGATACACTGCCAGAAAGGATCGGCAGCTCCGGTTTCGGCGTAGCAGACATCGAGATAAGCAAAGGCCAGGTACAAAAGCCGAACCAGTTCCTCCTGATCCCGAATTTCCCCGGTTTCCGTCACTTTCTGACAGATTTCAACCGCCTGCACCCCGGCAAACTCTTCGTTTTCCTCCAACAAAAGAGTGATATACTCCTTTGCCGTGATCCAGAATTCTTCCACTGTCTGCGGCTTGGTCGTTTCAACCGACATTGCCTCTATTTTGGAGAACTTGTCGGCAAGCGCATAGGCATACGCATAGTCAAACACCGAATATTCGCCCGGATTTGCGACAATATTGCGGATGCAAGACTGAGCCTCAAAAGATGTTATTACTCTGTTCATAAAAAATATTATAAAAATTACACAATATAATTAAGATCTCGGTTTTACAGTAATTGATTTTGTCAAATATGTCAAGCCGTCTCAACAATAAACCCGTTTACAGCCACGACAGCATCGGTTATGATTTGATGAAAGGAATCGAAATGGTTGCGGAAGATATATTCGAACGCTTAAACCGGTCTGATTTTCGTCGCCGTTTCCGGCTGCGGACGGCCGAAATATTGTATATACGGCAAAAAGGAACGGCGGTTATCCGCAAACACGCCGAAGACTTTGTCGCCAAACGACTGGCCCCGGCACAAATCGCCAACGACGGCAAACAAACGCCGATGCGGGGACATCCGGTTTTCATTGCCCAGCACGCAACGGCAACCTGCTGCCGGCAATGCCTGTACAAATGGCATCGCATTTCTCCCGGCGTTGAACTGACCGCCGAACAACAGCACTATGTCGTTGACCTGATTATGGAATGGATTTGCCGGCAAAGCCGTTAATGTTTATTCGCACATATGCTCAAGCGCTTTTTCCCAAATGATCCGCACATGGTCGTCATTGAGAGAATAGCATACGTTTTTGCCTTTTTTATCGGCACGGACAAGTTTGGCGGTGCGCAAAATTTTCAGTTGGTGAGAAACCGCGGACTTGGTCATATTCAGCAAAACCGCCAAATCACTGACGCAAAACGATTGTTTTTCCAACGCCCACAGGATATTAATCCGGGTCGGATCTCCCATCACCTTAAAAAAATCGGAAAGGCCGTACAACAGGTTGTCCTCCGGCATTTGCGGACGGATATTTTCGACAATCTGCGGATTTAAGGCAGTACAGTCGGCAACGTTATTTTCCATTTGGCTTTTCTCCGGTTGTTTTCATAAAGCCAGAATAATCAAATCGCTTGGGAAGTACAAGCATTTTTATTATTTTGTTATTGACAATTGAACAATTGTTCAACTATTATAATATTAATACAGTTGAACAACCATTCAAATAAGGATGACATCATGTGCGATCATCACCACCACCATTGTCCGACCGCTCAGTGCGGCTGCTGCCATCATCATCAATCCGAAAACAGACATATGCTTTACCGAATTGCCGGCGCGGTGATTTTATCGGCAGCGGCGTTCAGCGGTCTGCTTGCGCCTTCATGGCAAATCTGTTTGTTCATTGCCGCGTACTTTGCCGCCGGCTATGACATTGTCTGGCTTGCCCTCAAAAATTTATTGCACGGCGCATGGCTGGACGAAAACGCACTGATGACAATTGCCACCGCCGGCGCTTTGGCGATCGGCGAATACCCGGAAGCGGTTCTGGTAATGATTCTCTATCAAAGCGGAGAATATCTTCAACACAAGGCGGTTGAAAAGTCCAAACGTTCCATTGCAAGCCTGATGGATATCCGCCCCGATTCCGCTACCGTGGAAGAGAACGGCAACTTGGTCCGAAAAGCCCCCGCTGCGGTAGCCGTCGGTGCGGTTATCGTGGTAAAAAGCGGCGAAAAAATTCCGTTGGACGGCATTGTGATCAGCGGCGAAGCTGCCGTTGACACTTCGGCCTTGACCGGAGAATCGCTGCCGCGCGTCCTGCGTCCGGGCGATCAGGCTTTGAGCGGATGCATCAATACCAACGGTATTTTGAGAATCGAAGTCAACAAAAGTTTCGGCGAATCGACGGCTGCCAAAATTTTGGAACTGGTTGAACACGCCGACGCGCGCAAAGCCCGCACCGAAAAGTTTATTACCCGTTTTGCGCGCTACTATACTCCCGCCGTGGTCGGCGCTGCCGTTTTGTTGGCGGTATTGCCGCCGTTGCTCATGCCGGAAGCCTCTTTTTCACAATGGCTGCAGCGGGCCTTGACCTTTTTGGTGATTTCGTGTCCCTGCGCACTGGTCATTTCGGTACCGCTGACATTCTTTGCCGGTATCGGCGGCGCTTCGCGCAACGGCATTTTAATCAAAGGCAGCAATTATCTGGAAACCCTTTCGCGGACCGGGACCGTTGTTTTTGACAAGACCGGCACCCTTACCCGCGGCGTTTTCGAAGTATCGCGAATCATACCGCAAGACGGCGTGGACAAGCAAGAACTGCTTGAAGCTGCCGTTGCGGCCGAAAACATTTCCAACCATCCGATTGCCTTGTCGATCCGCCGGACCATGCCGTCGGCAAATCCGGTCGCGGCAGACGGAAAAGCGGAAGAAGTTGCCGGGATGGGTGTGCGGCTGACTTGCGGCAACAACGAAATTCTGGCCGGAAATTTAAAGATGATGCAGGCGTTTAAAATTGCGGCAATGCCGCAACCGATCAACGGCACCGTTGTCCATGTGGCCAAAAATCAGCGTTATCTCGGCGCATTGGTTATTTCCGACCAAATCAAAGATACGGCGGAAAATGCCGTCCGACGTTTGCACCGAATGGGAATCGACACCGTTATGCTGAGCGGCGATACATCGCAAGCTGCCGAAAATGTCACTCATCAACTCGGCATTGATACTTTCCGCGCCGGTTTGCTGCCGGGACAAAAAGTGGCGGAACTGGAAAAACTGATCGGCAAAAGCGGTTCAAAAAGCGTTGTTTTTGTCGGCGACGGCATTAACGATGCACCGGTTCTTACCCGTGCCGACGTCGGAATTGCCATGGGGGCGCTCGGTTCCGACGCCGCCGTCGAAGCTGCCGACGCCGTCATTATGGACGACAACCCCGAAAAAATTGCCGAAGCGGTAAAAGCATCCCGCAAAACCATGAACATTGTCCGTCAAAACATTATCTTGGCACTGGCTGTCAAAGGTGCTTTCCTGTTGCTGGGCGCAGCGGGGCTGATGACCATGTGGGGAGCCGTTTTTGCCGACGTCGGCGTCACAATGCTCGCTGTTCTCAATGCCTTGCGGGCATTAAAGGCCTGATATTTTGACGAGGTCCTCTTGATAAGCGCGGCAAGGCGGCTTACCTGATAAGATATGGCTTTATTTAACCGAATCATAGGAGATTTACCATGTCTGATCCATTGTCAAATGAGCAGGAACACGGCCGTAGTCGAGTCGGACTGCCCAAAGAACTGAATGCCTTGGTTTCCAACTTCTTTAGCCGATGGCTTGACTTTTCGGCAGAAAAAAATGCGGTTTCGCCCAACCAGCCCAAAGTTGAAATAACCGAGAGCCCAAACGAAGTGGTGGTTCGCGCCGAAATGCCGGGTGTCCGAGAAGACGACATTGATTTGGAAATGTCTTCGGACGGTTACCTCGCCATTTCGGGCGTAAGAAAACAGGAACAACAGGAAGAAGACCACGACAGCTATTTTTCCGAATTTTCTTACGGATCTTTTTGCCGTTGCGTTCCGCTGCCATGGGATCTGAAGCTTGACGAAGCCCAGGCCGATTTTGAAAACGGCATTTTGCGCATTGTTTTTCTGAAGTCTCCCGACGAACAAAACAAGAAACGAAAAATTGCCATCAACCGCAAACAGCCTCAGTGACAAAAAAACACCCCCGATTCCGTCCTTAACGGTATCGGGGGCTTGAAAAAAAGCGGCGTTACAAACGTCCCATTTGCTTAAGAGTACGAGCGATTCCGCAGCAAGTGTCACGCAGCGAAGAATCGTCTTCCCAGCCGTCCTGATCATTAACATACATATCCAGTTTGGAGTCAATGGCAGTCATGATAAAAGTCATGTCCAACGAATCGGCACCGAGATCATTTTTCCAACGGGCACTGAGAATAAGTTCCTTCTCTTCGCAATGGATCGTTTCGACAATAATGTCTTTGATCTGATCCAATACCTGCTGTGCTTCCTGCTCGCTTATCGCGGCTTTTTCAATAATTTTGTTTTCTTGCATAAATTGTTATATTAAAAATTGTGTATCGATTGTTATTTATAACACTGATTATTTTTTTGTCAATCCGTCTAATGGATTGTTCCGCCCGCGTTCCCAAAACGGTACGACCGCCGGGGCCAATCTCAAACCGTCAGCGCCGCCGTTTTCAAGGGAACGATTTTTTGCAACTCGGCTATCGAAGTCTCGATCTGAAAACCGATTTTGCCGGCACTGAAAATAACGGTTGCAAATCCGGCGGCAGTTTCGTCGATAAAAGTCGGAAAAGTCTTTTTCATCCCGATCGGCGAGCAGCCGCCGTGAACGTAACCGGTCAATCCCAACAGTTCTTTTGACCTGACCATTTCCACCGCTTTTTCACCGGCAGCCGCGGCGGCTTTTTTCAAATCCAACTCTTCGGCAACCGGGATCATAAACACATAATTTTGCCGCGATTTGCCAACGGTGACCAAAGTTTTGAACACTTGTTTCGGATTTTGTCCGAGAACGGTCGCCACTTCAATTCCGCTCAGAGCGACCGCGCTGTCATAACGGTACGAACGATAGACCGCCTTCTGCTTGTCCAGCAGCCTCATCGCGTTGGTTTTGATTTCCATTGTTTTTACTCCGCTTTCTTTTTCGAAAATTATCACCATAAGTTAGAAGAAATTCGCCGATAGTTCAACATTGAATTAATGATAAAACCAATGTCTAGTAAAAACAATGAGTTCGCGGGGTTGTTTTAGCCGATTGACAATACATATTATTTCTAAATAAGGAGGTGGCCTCTATGAGTGATTTAAAAATTTTGATTCATAACCTTGCCGACCTTGCGCCGAACTACGACCGCAGGCATCATTACCGAGTCGTGGATATTATGGTTGAGCACTGGTCGGAGCAACACTATATTACTTATAATTATGCAGAAAAAAAATTTCAGGTTCAAATCCGCAAAGATACGCCTTTTTTCAAAAACTGATTTGCATATTGAACCGGCTTGGAGATGAATCCTACTAAAACAAATGATTAGCGGCAAATTATTCCTCCTTATCCGTGTACTTATTTTTGGTTAACTCGATCCGAATTTTACCTACTACCGCAATTTGACGGCTATGATAAAATCGTTTTGTAACCTAAAAACAATTCCATAAGTGAAGGAGGACAAAAAATGGGACAGGATATCAGAAAAAAGTTAATGCAGGATACGGACGACGAGCGTGATATCATGTTAATCGGTAAAATATACAAAAGCTTTGAGGCTCTGGAAGAAACACTCGGAAAGCTGCAACTTGAAGAGCCTCTGTTTATTACCTATATGGCAAAAAAATCTTTTGCCGATACCGTTTTTTCACAAATAAAACATAATAACGAAAAAGCCCAGGTTCAACGCCTGATCAACTAGTCGGCTTTTTTCCACGTGGTTCCGGCGGGCGTGTCTTCCAGAACAATTCCGGCATTTTTCAACCGGTTGCGGATTTCATCGGCCTTGGCATAATCTTTTGATTTTTTAGCCAACGCACGTTCTTCAATCAGCTTGTTTATCTGATCTTCGCCGATCAAATCCGCCGCACCGCCCTTAAACCAGCTTTCGGGATCCTGATAAAGCAACCCCAAAACTCCGGCCGAAGCCAACAACAGGGACTTGTATTTTTGCTTTTCGGCATCCGTCTCGGCCTTGTTAAGACCGTTGACGATATCGTGAAGATAAGAAATTGCCAGCGGCGTGTTGATATCGTCGCAAAGCGCCGCAACAACCCGTTCGTCGGGCGCAACGCTTTCGGCAGCAATGCCTGCCACCCGCAGCAACGCATTATAAAACTTGTCCAAAACCGTTTTGGCCTGCTTCAAACCGTCAAAAGTAAAATTAAACGGCTGATGATAGTGAGTACTGATAAACAGCAGCCGCAGCGCTTCCGCCGGATACTCTCCGATCAGCTGGTTAACGGTATAGAAGTTGCCCAAAGACTTCGACATCTTGACGCCGTCAACCATCAGCATTCCGGCATGTACCCAGTAACGGGCGAAGCAATCGTCGGGATGGGCGCACATTGACTGAGCGCATTCGTTCTCATGATGAGGAAAGATCAGATCGGAGCCGCCGCCATGGATGTCAAACGAGTTGCCGAGATACTTCGAACTCATGGCCGAGCATTCCAGATGCCAGCCCGGACGTCCGAAACCCCACGGGCTGTCCCAGCCCGGTTGTCCCGCTTCCGAGGGCTTCCACAAAATAAAATCGGCCGGATTTTTCTTATAATCGGCAACATCAATTCGGGCGCCTGCCAGCATTTCTTTCATGCTTCGGCCCGACAAATAACCGTAGTTCTTCATCGAATCGACGGCAAACAGAACATGGCCCTCGGCTTCGTAGGCATGACCGTTTTTCAGCAACAGTTTAACCAGTTCGATCATCTCGCCGACAAACTCGGTTGCCCGCGGCCGATAATCGGGATCCGCCACATTCAGCGCATGCATGTCATCCAAATACCATTGATAGGTTTCGCGGGTAATTTCGCTGATCGGCTTGCCGGTTTCCTGATGCTTGTTGAGAATCTTGTCGTCAATATCGGTGATGTTGGAAACGTAAACGACATTTTGCTTGCCGTAAACCTGGCGCAAAACCCGGTTCAAAACGTCAAAAACGACGGCGGATTTGGCATTGCCGAGATGAGCGCGATCATAGACCGTCGGCCCGCAAACGTACATACGCACCTTTTTGGCATCCAAAGGCACAAACTTTTCTTTGCGCCGGGTTAGAGTGTTATGTAAATACATTTCCTGCATCTGTCTTCTCCTATGCGTTTTGTCCGTTTAGGCGGCGATAAACTCTTTCGCGACCGATCAACGGCAGTAAAAATTTCAATTCTGGACCGTTTTCCATCGCGGTGATGGCCTTGCGCAAAGGATGAAACAAATCTTTTCCCTTGCGTCCGGTCTGCTGTTTTATCTGTTCAATCCAGTTTTTAAACGTCTCTTCGTCCCACGGTTCCGGGGGCAGCAATGCAGCCGCCGCGTCGGTCAGGGACTTGTCTTCAATAACCGGCATAACCGGCTTTTGACAGATGGCCTGCCAAACTTCAATATCTTTCAGCACCGTCAGATTCCCGCGCACCGCATTCCAAAAAGCTTCGTCGACCTCAACCCGGTCCCGCACCGCCTGATAATCCAAACCGCGCACCAGCCGGGTATTAAAATGCTGCAGATCCTGCTCGCAAAACTTCGGCTGAGCACGCCCCAACTTATCAAAATCCAAACTTTCGGCCAAAGCCCGAAGATCGGCATAGGGTTCTATCGCCTCCGAAGTCCCCAATTTGGCCAGATACGAACAAATAGCCATCGCTTCTATCCCTTCCGCGCGCAAGTCGGCAACGCCGATGGAGCCCAAACGCTTGGAAAGCTTTCCTTCTTTTCCGGTCAAAAGCGGCAGATGGGCAAAAACCGGCACCGCACCGCCGACCGCTTCAAACATTCTGATTTGGGAAGCCGTGTTGGTGACATGATCTTCACCGCGAACAATGTGGGTGATTGAGAAATCAATGTCATCAATCACCGACGGCAGGTGATATAAATAACTGCCGTCTTCACGGATAACAACCGGGTCACTCAAATTTTCCGCCCGGTAGTGACAACGTCCGCGCACCATGTCATCCCAAACGATATCACCGGCCGTCAGCTTGAAACGATAGTGCGGCTTGCGTCCTTCGGCACGATAAGCCGCAATTTGAGCTTCGCTCAACGACAAGGCCCGACGGTCATAAATCGGCGGCAAGCCTTTGGTTAACAGGCTTTTGCGCATCAGTTCCAATTCCTCGGGCGTTTCAAAGCAGGGATAAATCAATCCATCTTCAATCAATTTGGTCGTCACTTCCCGATAACGTTCAAAACGCGCCGATTGACGGGCTTCTTCTTTCCAGTTCAAGCCAAGCCATTTCAGGGCATCGCGGATAGCCGCTTCATATTCGGGTTTGGAACGTTCCTTATCGGTATCGTCAATCCGCAACATAAATTCGCCGCCCAATTTTTGAGCCAGCAACCAGTTAAATAAAGCTGTTCTGGTATTGCCGATATGCATATATCCGGTCGGCGACGGCGCAAATCTGACTTTTATTTTTGACATTTGAGTTTTCCCCGCTAATTTTGAACAGTTGTTGAGTATATAAGCATCCCCGGGCGATTTCAAGATTTTTTTGTCTTAAAACCGCCGCTGCCGATGACAGGGCGTCAAGACATAAAGAATAAAAAACCCCGGAGGATCCGGGGTTTTTATCAGGCTTCGACCACTGCCGGTTTCGCCTTTTTGGCTCCGGTTGTTTTTTTGGCGGCAGTTTTCTTTTTCAGCGTTGTTTTTTTGGCCTTGGTTGCCGCTTTTTTCTTTTCGGCAGCCTTTTTCTTTTCGGCTGCTTTTTTCTCGGCCGCCTTCTTTTTGGCAGCGGCTTTCTTTTCGGCCGCTTTTTTCTTTTCCGCTGCTTTTTTGGCTGCCGCTTTTTCCTTTTCGGCCGCCTTTTTCAAAGCAGCTTTCTTTTTGGCGGCAGCTTTTTCCGCCGCAACTTTTTCAGCCGATTTCGTCACTTTTTTAGCGGCCGTCTTTTTCTTTTTGACTGTTTTTTTCTTCGGCTGGTTTTTCTGCTCGTTCCACTTTTTCGAAACCGCAATCGCCTCGTCCAGATCTTTCTCTTTGCACAGGCCGATCGCTACCGGATTTTTGGGGCGCAGATTAGCCATATCGCGATGCGTTCCGTCACGCAGGGCGGCAATAGTCGGCTTGGTAGTTCCGATCAGCTTACAAATCTGAGAATCGATAATTTCGGGACAATTGCGGAGAATCCACAAAATGGCAGCCGGCTTGTCGCTGCGCTGGGACGGTGACAGCACTTTTTTGTTTTTGCTGTTTTGTACTTTGACGTTTCGTTCCGGTTCAACTGCCGTTAACGAAGCCGCCGCGTCTTTTTCGCAACGGGCAATTTCCTCTGCGGTCAACTGGCCGGCGGTTACCGGGTTGAGACCGACAATATTAAACGCGACGTCACCGTCGGCAATCGCCTGTACTTCCAATTCATGCAGTTCGCAAAAATCGCCGATTTGTTTAAATGTTAAAGTTGTATTTTCAACCAGCCAGACGGCGGTTGCCTTAGGCATTAACGGAGCTGTCATTGTTTTGTCCTTTCTTTTTGTTTTCAGCGCACAGATTTTGTGAGCAAAAAACCCACATTCGTTGATAGAATGCAGGTTAATTGAAAAAATTTAAGATAGTATTAAAAAATACTATTCGCTGTCGGAAGTTTTGAGACCGAAAGCGCCAAATTTATTCTTAAACTTGGACAACTGACCGCCGGTATCAACCAGACGATAAACGCCGGTCCAGGCCGGGTGCGATTTCGGATCAATTTCCAAAGTCATTTTGTCTCCGGCTTTTCCCCAGGTCGATCTGGTGGTGGCGACGCTGCCGTCACTCATTACATAAGTAATCTCATGATAATCCGGATGAATACCTTTTTTCATCTTATTTTCTCCATAACGAATTGCTAGTTGCCGCTTTTATACATTAGAGTTTGGAATAAAGCAAGCATTAATTTTAATTTTTTTCCCGATTTCAAATCAGTCGGCTTCTTCCGTCACTTCGGCGGTATTTTTCCTCAAATGATTGTCGGTATTAATAATCCGGATGCTGAAGTTGGTATAGCCGCGCGTCATCAGATAGGAACGAACGGCCACGGCCCGGTTTAAATTCAGCCGTTTGCTCTTAAAGCTGTTTTCACCGTCATCATAATTGAAAGCGGAAATGATAATTTTGTTGCTGCCGGGCTTTTGAAAACCATCGGCCAGTTCGGCCAGTTTTTCCAAATTTTCCGAAGACAAATCCGAGCGGCCGGACATAAATACGATTGTATCGGCCGCAATTTCGGGTTCACCGACCGGAATTAAAGGCTCAAGCACCTCGGGCGCCTTTTCCTGAGGTGCCGAAAGCAGATCCGCAGCGACAGGCTGCTTGTTCTCTTGAACAGGCACCGCGGCAACATCCGGCTTTTCTTCCGTAACCGCCATTTCCGGAACTTTTTGCAAAACCGGTTCCGTCACTGCGGCCGCAACCGGCAAAACAGCCGGAACCGTTTTTTCAACCGCCGGTTCGGGCAAACGTGCCGGCAACGAATCAACGGCCGTTTCTTTGACAACGGCAGCCGGTTTGGGTGGCGGCGGCGTTATCGGCGCTTGCGGAAACTTCGGTTTTGACGGCTGCAGCGGCACCGTTTTCGGCGCCGCTTTCAGCTGAGGTTTATTGTGAGGACGAGCAACGGCCGGGCGCGGCAGCGACTGCAAAGAAGAATCGTCAAACGGCAATTGACGGGATACGGAAGAACCGCCGTCAATTTGATCCAACACCGAAAGATCGACATATACTTCCTGTGCGGCAGCCGCGGACATCAAAAAGCAACCGGAAACCGACAACAACAGTCTTAATTTGCGCATCGTGCCTCCCAGACGTTTTTTTATTATCCGGCCAGACGGACAACCAAAGCTTCCAACGAAGCGTTGGTCGCTGCAATCTGATCGGAAACAATGACCTGCTCGATTTTTTCGGGTGCGAATTCGGCACGTTTCAGGTTATAAACGTATCCGCCGGCTTCGCGCACCAGCAACAAACCGGCGGCGACGGCATTCAGATGATTGCCGAGACTGAGACAGGCGTCGAATTTACCGGCGGCAACATTTGCCATCTCAAGCGATACCGACCCCAAAACGCGAACATTATCGGTTTCGGCGAACAAATCGCGATAAGCGGCGGTATATTCGGCACTGCCGTGCTGGAAACCGATCTGAGCACTGACCAGCGCCTGAGCCGGTTCTTTGGTAGCCGAAACGCGCAAACGCTCATGATTGCGGAAACCTTCCTTATAAGCGCCGTTGCCCTTTTCGGCAAAATACAGTTCGTCGCTGGCACGGTTGTAAACGACCGCGGCTTTGACCTCGCCGTTCTCACAGTAAGCAACCGTCGTTGCAAACAACGGTACGCCGCGAATAAAATTGCCGATACCGTCAATCGGATTGACCATAAAACAGGCACCGCGCCCCAACGGCTGATTGTTTTCGACAAACGCCGCATCGGGACGAATCCGCATCAGTTCGTTGCGCAGGGTTTGAGAAACTTTTTCAAACGAACGGGTGACAAAGGTCTGATAATTGCGGACCGAAGACTGAAGTTTTTCGATTTCGCTGAAATCGCGGTCCAGCGACGAGGTGGCCTTCTTAACCGCATTAACCAGCAAAGTCAGTGTGGGAGAAAGATACGACATTATTTGGCTCTTTCGATATAGTTGGCTTCGGCGGTGCCGACCACAACTTTTTCACCCTGATTGATAAACGGCGGCACCATGATTCTGACGCCGTTGTCCAAAATTGCCGGCTTATAAGACGAAGCCGCGGTTTGTCCCTTGACCACCGGTTCGGTTTCGGCAATGGTGCAGACAACCTGCTGCGGCAATTCGACCGCAACCGGACGGCCGTCGATAAAGTTGATGTAAACCGTCATGCCTTCGACCATAAACGGACGCGCATCGCCGAGAATATCGGCAGGCATAACAAATTGTTCAAAAGTTTCCGAATCCATAAAAGTGAGCCCAAGCGCATCTTCATAAAGGAACTGGCAGTCTTTTTCTTCAACCATCAGTTTTTCAACCGTATCTTCGGAACGGAAACGTTCGTTGGTTTTGGTTCCTTCCTCGACCGACTTCATTTCGACCTGCATAAACGCGCCGCCTTTGCCCGGTTTGATGTGCGTTGCCTTGACAATCGTCCACGGTTTGCCTTTATATTCGATAACCCAGCCAATTCTGATCGATACTGCTTGTTGCTTCATTCTTATTCACTCCTTAAATTTTGATTTTTGATTTTTATCGATAATTACTCTAATCTTTATTTTTTAGCAACTAAAATCTTATATGTTTCAGGACTTAAAATCGCCATATCACAAGGATAGGACAAAACGTCCGCGTCTTCGTCTTCCGGTTCGACCGCCATCTGAAGCAAAAAGAACTCATGATACCATTCGGCCAGTTCGCGGGTCTTTTCCGCACCGTCACGCCAAATCTTAAATATAATAAAATCGGGCTCGTTTTCGCTGACAATCATCGCTTCGTGGCGGCGATTGCGGCATATTACCCCCAGAAAACGCGAACCGATCTGCCGCCGCAAGGCCGCCATGTCCTTTTTTACGGCTGCTGAAGCCGACAAATCGGCAATTATTCCGTCGGCATTAAGGCGCAGACACAGCGCGGCGGCGTTTTCGCCTTCCAGCAAAACGATTTTGCCGGCTTGGACCGCGCGTGCCGTCTGCCTTTGCAGATAATCTTCCGGCAACGCGGAAGAAAAAACGAAACATTCGAGATTCGGATCTTCGAGAAGAGCTTCGGCGCCCGGCCGACTGATTTTGAGAATAAATTTTGGCATATTTGTTTTTGCTGCTTGAAAAAATAGTTAATGACCGATATTATGGGGAGATTATAAGCCAACCGCACAGAAAAGAAAGAGAAATTTTAGTATGGACATACAAATTTCACATTTTCGGGCTACCATGCAGGTTCTTTCCGAGATCGAAGAAACGCTCGGTTTGCTGCAATCGGCACTCGAAACCAAACAGGAAAACGTTTCCCGTTTGAAAGAAACCGCGCGCCGCACGGTCGAACGGGTAGACGTTTTGATCAACAAACTCGACAAGGCGGCAGATTAAAATGGCACAGGTTACCATTACCATCAATTCGCGCGAATATCCGATCGCCTGCGAAAGCGGACAGGAAGCACGCATCCTGCAACTGGCAGCCGTTTTGGAACAGAAAGCCCAGCTGCTTAAACATATCAGCGGACAGATAAACGAAAACATGCTGCTGGCGATGATCGGCATTTTGGTCGCCGACGATTTGCTGGAAGCGCGCAAAAACACGCCGGCAGCGACCGAGCCGCAGATTTCCGCCACTGAAACCGAGCAAATGATTGCGGAGGCCGATCGTCTGATTGCCGAACGGCTTCGTACTGTGGGCGAAACAATAAAAGCTGTTGCAAAACGGATTGAAACATTATAATATAAAGTCATGGAGAGGTGACTGTCCGGTTCGTAATTCCGCAGATCTTCCGAGCCAACGTATTTAACCCGGGAATTGTCCCTGTCAGGATCGTGGTCCTGTCACATGATGCCCACTTATTGAGATGCGGTTCGAGACAGAATGTAACTATACGGCCGGACGGTTCTCTCTTTCTTAAATTTCCAACTCCGGCAGCCGGAGTTTTTTTAATTGACGGAGCGAACATTGAAAATTGTTTATTGCGGAGACGTGGTCGGACGCGCCGGCAGAGACGCCGTTTTGCATAACCTGCCGCTGATGCGGGAAAAATATAAAGCCGACGTAATTATCGTCAATGTCGAAAACGCGGCTCACGGTTTTGGCGTCACGCCCGGAATCGCCCGCGAGTTTTTGGAACGCGGCGCCGATCTTTTGACCACCGGCAACCACGTTTGGCAGCAACGCGACATTATCCCTTTTTTGGATGAAAACAAACGGATTATCCGGCCGCTTAACTATCCCGACAGCGCTCCCGGACGCGGTTTTGCAGAATTTGAACTTTTGAACGGCAAAAAAATACTGATTACTCAGGTTCTGGGACGGGTGTTTATGGACAATATCGACAACCCGGCTTTTGCTCTCGACAAATTGCTGCGGAATTATACTTTGGGTCGTAACGCGGCGGCCATCTTCGTCGACGTTCATGCCGAATCGACTTCGGAAAAACTTTCGCTCGGACATTATCTGGACGGTCGGGTTTCCGTTGTGGCGGGGACGCATACTCATATTCCGACCGCCGATGCCCACATTCTCAACGGCGGCACGGCCTATATCACCGACGTCGGGATGTGCGGCAATTATGACTCGGTTCTCGGCTTTGACAAACAGGCGCCGATCGACCGCCTGTGTCAGCGCTATAACGGCAATCGGCTTGAAGTGTGCCGCAGCGGCGGTTCGGTTTGGGGAATCGTCGTCGAAACCGACGACCGGACCGGGTTGGCCAAAAGCATTGAACAATTCAGCCTCAACGGAGAAAATTAATGGCGGAAAAAGAATATATCGGTTATGAGGAAATCAATGCCGAATGCAAAAAGTTGGCATATCTACTGGCCGACCAAGGTTTCAAACGTATTATTGCCGTTGCCCGCGGCGGTTTGGTGCCGGCTTGTATTCTCGCCCAATTTCTCGGCATTCGCGAAATCAGCAGCATTTCACTGGTAAGTTACGAGGGAGAAAAACGCGCCGAATTAAAATGTCTGGTCGCGCCGGAAATTTGCATTGACGAGAAAACTCTATTTGTGGATGACTTGTACGATTCCGGCAGCACCTATCGCTATTTAAAAGAAAAATACCCTGCAGCCAAAGCAGCGGTTTTGTTCTGCAAAGATCCGGCGGCAGCCCTTGACTTTCCGGCCGCACCGAAAGAAGCCGGCAAATGGCTGGTTTTTCCGTGGGAGTTTGACCCTTTGTCTTAAAATTCAACAAAAAAGAGCCGTGAATACGGCTCTTTTTTGTTTCTGTATTTCGGTTACCAGCTGTAGTTGAGCCCCAGACCGAAGGTCGAAGCTTTGTAGTCATCGCCGAAGGTGTGGTTGGCCCAGCCATAGGCGGACAGTTGTTCGGTAAAGCCGTAGCGGCCCCCGAGTTCAACCCGGCCCAGAGTCTGGTCTTCCAAAGTGTTGACTTTGCCCAAACCGGTGATTTTGACTTCGTCACCGTCAGTAATGGTACGAACAACACTCGGTTTGACGTAAACGTTGGCGTAACCTTCGTCCGTTACGAACGCCTTTGTCAGTTTGACGCCGGCTTCCAGTTCCAACTGACGCAAGGTGTTGTACTTCGCAATCTTGCCGGCACTGTCGGTGGCGTCGTCATAGTCTACCTGAGTATAGAAAGCGCCGACGC
>OFGN01000385.1_pt1 | contig 50147 bp, 67 predicted proteins | sample 1521821 | NCBI WGS metagenome assembly OFGN01 (sample SAMEA3504094, study PRJEB24116) | mouse gut metagenome | biome: mouse gut; feature: mouse-associated habitat; material: faeces | place: Denmark | collected 2011
AATTTTAAGTAAAATCAATGTGTTATCTCCTTTTATTCAAGCCGTATATATTGAAGTCGGATTCCGCCGGCCACCCAATTGGCTTCTGAAGCGTAACCCCAAGACCCTTGACCCCAATTATAAATAGAACAAACGGAAGCCGTCGGGCTGGTGCCGGTTGATCCGCGCGAACCACGATTGCCGTTTTGCGCTTTTCGCTGTTGAACTACGGTTAAAGCGCCATTTACGGAAATGATTCCGCCGTCGCCGGGCTGACCAGTTGACCCACCTGAATAATTACCGCCTTTGCCGGCCGTAATCATGCGCACGCCGCCCAAGTCGAGGAAACTGTCTTCCATGACGTTCCCGGCATAAAGCGTTATCTGCTGCTCGGTTGGGTTATAAAATTGGCCTTCCCACGCCGCCCCGGAACCGCCGGCGTTGTGAAAAATGACACCGCCGAAGTTCCAGCTCCGACCTTCACCACCGCCGCCGGCTATGATTAAATCGTAGATGCCGGCCGGCAATATGCCGGAATAGGTATTAGGACCGGTTTTCTCAATTAAAACCTGATTAGGATCGAAAGGCTCACGCACGGCGCCGCCGGACATTGGCCAGAAAGCTGCTTTGATACTCATGGCAACCTCCTGATAATAATTTGTCTAAAATAATAAAAAGCCTTAAATAATAAGCTGTTTAAATACCTTTTAAATTTCAGCCAACGGCTTACCCCCCCCCGATTTTTGTCTAATTCGGTGAGAGCGACGGACATGTCATCCATCGTCAGTCCTAAATAGACCAGCTTCATATAACCTGTGTAAAATTCTTGCCCGTAGTTTGTTCCGGGGATAGGTTGAAAAGTTGAGTTTTGCTGCCCGTTGTTCTGAATTTGCGGATCAACAATTCTCGCCCAGGTTACGCTGTTAATGATGAGAGTTCCGGGGCTGCCGCCGCCGACATAGTCCGTTGCGCCGGTTGCACCGCCGGCTTCGATAAAGTCGCCGAACAAAGTCGGTCGCCGAAGGTCTCCGGAGTTTTTAGGAACATACGCCCCGACCTGAATGTCAATTTCCACATCGTCAAAAATTTCAATAATTCCTTTGAAACCGGCACCGGAAGCGCCGTCAATACCGCCCCAGCCGTAATAGGCCGAATTGCTGCCACCGCCGGCCATTGTCAGTTCAAAATAGCCTTTTTTTATTTGCGAGCGCTGATTGATATTTGTCGTTCCACCTTTTTCCGGCAACGGCCGCAAATCCAAAACGACATGATTAAGTGGGTAAGAGTCGACTTCCTTGCCACCGCCCAAAGGCCAAAATGCTGCTTTAATAGGCATTGAAATCGCTCCCCAAGCTGGCTTTCCAGCTTGTACCTTTGTTTTCTGTTCTCAATACCAGCCAGTAATCGCGGACTTTGTTCATGGTCGGCGCTTTGCCGCCGTCCCATTCCACGCCGGGGTTGAATGAAATTGCGGAAACGGTTTTCATGTTCAAATGAAGTTCAAGCGTGACGTGGGTTCCGTCCGGCACACTGGCAATCGCCGAATTGTCAAAAGTGAACGTTGTCGCCGCGGTGATAGACTTTCGGAGGATTGTCCGCGTAATCTGCGGCCGAATGACATTGTCGGCCATATCTTCCGCTTTTGATAAAGAAATCAGATAGGCCTGCGCCAGTTGGCTATTTAAAATCTGTAAGCTGTCGTGCAGGTTAAGGGCAATTTTGCCGCCGTCAAATTTTAAACCGCCGGCAACTACCGCTTTCAGGACGCCGGCGGCAATCGTCAGACCGTCGCCGACGGAACCGAACAAACCGTTTTGCGCGATTTTCAAAATGGCGTCGCCCAGCTGGTCGTTTCGGTCTTCCGGCGTGTAACCCGCTTTTTTAATTGCGTTTATGATTTCAAGCATCATCGCTTCAAACGCTTTTGCGTCAGGGTGCGAACCTTTTTCTCCGGTCGTAACGTCGGCGTTTTTATAAGGGGCATCCGGGTTTGTTTCCCCCAGCGGCGGATATTTTTTCATCAATTTGTCCTTTCATCTTCATATTTGACTAATGTGTGACTTTGTTTGTATTTGCCGATAAACTGCTTCATTTTGGCAACAGCGGCCTCTGAATCGGCTTTCTTTATGACAATCGTCCACCAGAAAACTATTTCGTCGACGCCGCACTCGTATTTTTCCCCGAACGCGGACAGACCGAAAACAAACGGGTAATGTTCCCGGATTTCAATCGTCACGCCCAGCGTGGCGCAAAGGTCAATATACATAAAGCGGCTGTAAAGACCGGCGGCCGCCTCCGCATTCAAGGTTGCCAGGCGTTCCTCAAAAGTTCCCGTATGCGGCAGGCCAAAAGCGTTTTCCCAGTTCTCCAGCAGAAACTCGACCGAACCGGGGTGCGCTTCTTTCAGCAGGTCTTCGGCCATTTGGTGGACTTTTGCCAGATATTCGGCCTGAATTTCTATTTTGCGCATGGTAACGCTGCCGGGCTTGACCTCCCAGATTTTGCCGCGCGGGCGCAAAGCAATCAGACCTTGAATATAGCGTTCTTTCAAATCCACGTTATTTCTCCCAAAACGGCAATTTCACCGGTACCCAGCTGAATGTTTGCGGTCGGCGCGTCCAAGTGATAGTCTTTCAGCCCCAGCACCGACAAAATGGCCGAGTTCAGCTGCGCCGTCGTAACTTCTCCGCCCGGTTTGCAATTGGTGTTAAACGAGTTTTTAACGGCAGACTGAACCGCTGCCCTCATCTCCGGCGTATCCGGCAGAAGGCCGGAAATCGTCAGGTCAATCGGCCGTTCTATCGGCGACACGACAAAAAAGTTGTTATAGGTCGGCGGCCGTTTGGTATCGATATAGTCGGCTACTTTTTGCAACAGAATGCCGTCCGGGAAGCCGTTTGGCGTCATAATCCGCACGACCGTTGAACCAACCCCCTGTTCGCAAGGGTAAGCCCAGGCCTGATTGACGCCCTCGACTTGCAGCGCCCATTTGACATAATCGTTGTCGTTGCCGCCGTGATATATGCTTTGCAGCGTCTGATGTATCCGCAGCGCAAAATCCTTGTCGGTTTCATCGTCGGCGCCGGAACCGATAAGAATGACCGTAGCCTTGTTGTCAACGCCGGAAAGGACAACCGAGAAATTAAGGATTTCCCCGGCCTCGGCATTGCCGGCGGCGCCGGCTTCCAACGCCCGGACATTAACGACCTGCGGGCTGGCCTCTACCGTCGTATCCTCGGTTACCGCATATTGACGGTTATCCAGGGGCCTAAACAGAACGGTGCCGGCCGGAATGACTGAACCGACAACGGCATTGACGGAAACGGAACCGACAGAGTTGGTTTTCGTCTTCGGAAAAAGCCCGATTTCCGCCCCGTGTTTCAATAAATTTTCGTGATTTGAGGAATCCGCAAAAATCTGTTTGCCCTGGTATTGAATATGTCCGTGCAAAGAGTTGACGGCATAGCCGAGAACCCGCGCTTCCGCCTTGCGCTCGTCAACCGGGCATTCTTCAAGCGTCAGTTTTGCGTCATAGGACTTCTCTATCGCCTCTATACTCTCTTTTAAGCTCGGAACCGGATAATCTGTCATAACTCAACTCCTTGTATGTCAATGGTTTCGTTTTCAAACTGCAAAACAAAGTTCAGCCGGTCGCCTTCCTTGCTGACCGTAATTTGCGGTTCGGCAAGGTAACCGGATTTAACCAACGGATTAAGAGCATTTTTGATTTGTTCCCTGACCGTGGTTAAAATGTCCCCGGACATCTTGGCCCGCTTCAGCGTCCATAACAGCGACCCCCAGCTGATCAGCTCCTTTTTATCGTTTATGCTGACTTCGATGCCGTCGCCCCACCATCCCCGGTTTTCCTGAATATAGCTCGGCAATTCGTCGGCCGTTGCCCGGGCATCTGTAAACAGGCAGATAAGAACCGCTTTGACCTTCGGGTCTTTAATCAGCGCAATGTCAATGTCGTCACAATTTAAAATCATCCTGCCGTGACCTCCGTAGAACCGCCGGTTATGGTGCCTTTGTGCGTATTCGGATCGACCTCGACCGTATCGCCCAGACGGGCCACCGGCTGACCGCCCCCGGCAAGATTGACCTTGCCGTTGACCGTGGTCGTTTCGGCGTCAACCGTGGCGGTTTTGGCTTTGACCGTTGTCGTGTCGGCGTCAATCGACGCGGTCTTGGCCTTGACCGTCAGGCTGTCGGTTGACACGGCGGCGCTCTTGGTGTTGACGTTGACAGCCGCCGAACCGCTGATATTTATGGTCTGCGCCGTCTGCTTCATCGTATCGGCGGCTTTAAAATCAATTATGCCGCCGTTTTTGAAATGCAGCAGATTGCCGGAAGTGTCATACATGGCGACTTCGCCGTCTTTTAACTCTTGGAACCGCAGCTCGCGATTGCCGATATTGAGGACAACGTTGTTAATCCTGCTGCCCTGAACGTTAAAAATCAGGGTTTCCGACCCGACCGGCGCCTGGCTCGTAAAACCGAACGGTTCCAGATGTTTGGCGTTTTCGACGGTTTCCCCGGCGGCGGTTTCAATCTGCCAGCTTTGGGTCTTGCCGCCCTGATGCCGTTTGACTTCGCCCAGACGTATCATTTCAAAAACCCGTACGGCTATAATATCAATCAGCTTTTGCATAAGGTTGATTTGTGACATTCAAAGTTCCTCCAGATTTAGCTTTGCCTGATAACCGGCTTCGCCGCCGCGCAGATAAAGGTCGGTAATCAGATAGGTGTCGTTCAGCTCCAGCCAGTCGTCGCGGACAATAATCGGAGTATTGACGTCATAAAGCCGGCCTTCGGTGGTTTTCAGCGACGAACCGATGACCTGAAAGTCGAAAGAAGCGTCTTCCAGTCCTTCCCGAACGGCACTCAACAAAGACGTCGTGACCAGGTCGACGGTTTTGTGTTTCTGCCGTTTTGTGCCCCGGGAGTTTTCCGACCGGCTGCTGTTTATAATTTCCGCCAAAGTCAAATCGTCGTTCAAAGCCTGCTGCCGGTGCAAAACCACCTGTTCAAAATCGCTGTAGGCGTTTTGATAAAACTTGATATCGCTGATATTCTCTCCGGTCATCAGCACCGAATTTGTCAGCCGTTTTTGTATACGGTCGGCAATGACCAGGCTGCCGTCATTGTCCGAATAAATAAAGGTGTTGGTCAAAAGCGCCAGATTGTTAAGCACGACGTCGATGTCATCACCGGCGGAAACTACAAATTCGGGAACCAGTTCCCGGTTGGACGAACGATTGTTCAGCGCAATGTTGAAATCCTTAATCAAATCCTGCGCAATCGAAACAAAGGACTGTCGGATGTAATAACGGCCGCGGCCGGCGCTGGCGCCGACCAGCCGGGAAGCTTCCGAATTGATCTTTACCGTCAGGCACGGTTCTTTTTGGTAATAGCCCGGACGGCATTCGCTGACAAAACCGGTCAGAGCAATTTCGTCGTCAATGCGGATCTGTCCCGGCATGCCGATTTTTAACGACTGTTTAAGACGCTTCAGGTCGTTTACGTCTTTTTTCAAGGCGATGAAAGTTCCGGTATTGGCCAGTTGATAAACAGATTTTTGAATATGAAAATCCGTAAAATTAAACATACTGACCGCCGACGTGCGAAGTTCTATCTTATACATCTTCCACCTCCAGTTCCTCGCCGGCGGGGCAAAACAGGGCGTGCCGGATTTCGTTGCGTTTGACCAGACGGGCCTCCGCATCTTCGATATTTTCGGCGCCGTAAAGCTCGTGGGCAATAACCACGGCGGGAAAACTCCGGTTAAACCGGACATTGCGGATTTTGACCGCATGCTTTTTGCGGATAAGTTTAATTCCCAGATTGACCAAATCGGAAATCTGCGTCTGGACAACGATGTTGTCGGTGTCAAACAGAACCGTTTCTGCCGTTTTCTGAATGGTTTCAACCGTTTGTTCAATTTGTTTGCGGTTGTCATACTGCTTTTTGGTCGACGCTTCAAACACCGCCTGAACGACAGCCTCCTGATTTACCAGCTGCTGAACGGCCTTGGCGTTCGTATAAACCTGCAACAGAGATTCGTCGTTGATTTCCGGGTAGTCAACTTCGCTTTGCAGCCCTGCAATGCCGATGTAAGTGTCAAAATAGTCTTTTTCCGCGCCGAAAGTGTCGCCCAGCTTAAGATAGCTCATTATCGCGTTGCTGATGCCGCCGGCAGCCGCCGCCAAAATGTCCAGATTTCCGGTTATCGGGTCGACAATCTGTCCGATCAGGTTGTCTGCCGTCAACTTTGAAATTTTTCCGGCAATGCTGGTTATGCTGTCGAAACTCTGGGTTTTGACAAAGTTGGGAAAGCCCTCGAACGTAAATTTCTCGTCAAACTCCGCCAGAATGTTTTTTTCAGTTTCCGCCTGACCGGCAGCCACTTTCTCCTCGTCAATTTCCTTCAGCTCAATGATTTGCAGGGACAGGTTGTCGGCGTCGATTTTCTTAAAATTCAGATCCAGCAGATAATATCCCTCGTTCTCGTCATCTCCGCTGATGCGCCAGCCGCCTTCATCCGTCTTTACCTGTGCCGAGCGGCCGTCCGGCATAACCAGCAGGCCTTGCTTGCGGCTCAACGCGGCTTCAAGCCGGCGTTTGACGTTTTCAACTTCGCGGCCGTAAATAAAGCCCTGAATTTTAAAGTCGATGTTGTCGGGTTCATTGACCTGGCTTTTGTTGTCGTCGGCCAAAAAACTCGCCTCCGCAATCTTAACGCTGCGGCCGTAATCTATTTTCTTGACGTGGAACTCAACGCCTCCGAATTTAGCTAACAATTTGCCGTCCTCCCAAAGACAAGTCGACGTCGGTGTTGCTGTCCGGCCCGTCGTCGGTTTGAATCGAATTAACCTTGAGCCGGCACATGCTCGGTTCCTCAAAGCCTATCTGTACCTTTGTTTCCGAGCGATTTACGGATTTTTCCGCTTCCTGCCGCATAACGGCGGCACTTTGCTGCGGAACGTCGTCAAAAAAGCTGCCGATTTTTTCACCCAGATAGTTTCCGATATAAGCGCCGGCAACCATGCCCAAAGGCCCGCCGATTGCGCCTATCAGTCCGCCGGCAATGCTGCCGAGGCTGCCGCCGACCTGTGTGGCATTTTCGGCTTTTGTCAGTTCATAGGCCGAATAGGCTACGCCGAGGCCGCCCAAGGCCCGACCGCCGTATTTTAAAAATTTGCTGCCGTAACCGACCGCCCGCGCCAGACCGCGGTGTCTGGCCATAAACCGGCCGACACGGCCGAATTTGCCGCTTTTCCCTGAACCGCCGCCCAGAAAATCACCGCCGCCCGCACCCAGAGCGCCGGCATTGACGACATAAACCGGCAACGGCGCCGACATGCTGGCAATCGACCCCAGCGCACCGCCTTTGACGCCGCCCCGGACGGCCTGCATCGGATTTTTTAAAAAGCTGTAAACACCAAAACCGAACTTTGCCGTTTTGTATGCGGCCAGCGCCGTTCCGACGCCGACGAGAATTTTTGCGGTATTGTTCAGATAACGTTGCATTTTCTCGTGGTCTACGGAATTGACGGCTCGTGCAAAACTGTTAAGCGAACGTTCCATTTTGGAATAGATGAATTCCCGGAAAGTTGCCCGCATTTTGGTTATGTTCGGGTCAAACTTGGAAGCGGCGCGGGCGGCGTCTTGCAGCAGCGCGGCGCTGTCCGAACTGGCTTTCAAAAAGCTGTCGAGGCTCTTAAAATCCTTGGTTTTGTTATATTCGATGATAACCGCCCGAACGGCTTTCATCGCCTCTTCATCCAAAACGCCGCTGATTTTCGTCTGGCTGCCGTTTGTCAGCCGGACTAAATCCTTGACAATGTCGATGACCGACCGCATTTTGTTCGGGTCGGTGTCGTCAAACAGCTTGATGCCGGCCGAAGAAAGCATTTTCTGACGGGTGCGGTCGTTAAAATTGCGAATCAGCGCTTCAATCGCCGTCGTCGTCTGCTCCGGCGAACCGGTAGACTGGCGGGCCATTTGCGCCAGGGCGCCCATTTCGTCCAGGCTGATTTGCCCGATTCTGCCGGTTGCCGCATAAGCGGACATCAGGCGTTCGCCCTGTGTGGCAAGGTCTTTCAGCTCAAAAGCGCCCATTTTGCCTTGATTGACCAGTTTGCTGATGGCCACGCGGATTTTTTCCGGCTGGTCAATGCCGAATTTTTGATAAATGTCGCCGACCATGGCGCCGACGTCTTCGCCGGCCGCTCCGGCGGCCTGGATGGCATAAGCCAGATTTTCCATATTCTCGACCGCAAAGTCCATGTCGCCGGTTTTGCTGACGATTTTTTCAATCGCGGCAATGATTTCCGACGGATCGACGTTAATATCGCGCTGCTGCGCCACCCGGTTAATCTGGGTATTCAAACGCTCCATGTCTTTGTCGGAACGTTCGGCCTGAATACCGAGCCGGGTTAAGCGCATTTGCAGCGAAGACACGTTTTTGACAGCCATTGCCGTTCCGATTCCCGTAACCGCGGCCGTGTAACGGTTGGTTAAACGGTCAATGCCCCGGTCTGCCATCTGCGCGGCTTTGGACAAGACCGCCATGCTGCGGCTGCCCGACGCGCTCAGCTGATTAAGCCGGCCGGCAAAGACCCGGCATTGCGACATCAAGTTGCCGTACAAGTCCAGGCGCAGGGAAGCAGTTAAATTCGGGGTTGTCATTTTTTCGGTTCTTTCATCATCTTGGCATAGCGTCTAAAATAGCGGTGAACGCGGACATAGGGCATATTCAGAATATCCTGTTCGCTGAAGTGAAGCGTGCGAGCCATTACTAAAACGGCATCAAGCGTTTTGTTGTAATGGCTCAGAATCTCGCCCCATTTCGGCCAGATTTTCGACACCTCTCAATTCCAGATATTTGTTTTGCAAAAGGTCGAAATCCCTGGCCGTCAACATTTTAAGTTCTGTCTGCGAAACCTTCTTGATGTCGCCGATACTTTGAACAACCCGGCTTAAGGCGATAACCATCGCCTTAATCGGCGAGGACAGAACCACCGGGCCTTGCGCCGTGTGGTAGCAGATTTCGCTGCCCTCTTCGGCCGCGATAATGTCGCCGGCGGTCAGCCCGCGCATAACAACGTGTTTGTTCTCGACGCCGTTGACGCAAAGCCCGTCAAACAAATCAAATTCAATGTCAGCCATTGATAATCTCCTGATGCTTTTTGAAACAGAATGTTACTTCAAAGCCGCCGGCCACAACTTCAATTTCGCCGTCCTGCCAAGCGTGGGCGGCGGTGTAGTTTTGACCGGTGTCAGTTGTCCAGACCACGGTCACGTCGTCCATCGCCATCAGCTCGTCAATGGAAAGGCCGGCCGACAGCTCGATTTTGAACTTGACCCAGCCGCCCTGGGTTTTATGGGAAAAACCCTGGCCGTTGTCGGTTTTGTTGCGGATGACGCCCGAAAGCGAATAGCTTAATTCGGTGGCGTCCCAGCTTTTGGCGTCGGTTTTAATCGAACCTTCGCCGAATTTCTGATACGGATTTGTGCTTTTTTTCATTTAACGCCTCGTTTAGGAAATATATTGCAGTTTGCCGGCAACCAGCCGCAGATTGTTCATGATGTTGGGCTGGAAAAGCTGGTTAACGCGGTTTTTGTCGGAAGAGTCAATCATTGAAATAATTGATTCTTTGAACGCCGAAATATCCTCGACCAGACCGGCAGCCTGCCAGTCTTCGGCCAGGGCAATGACTTCCGCGGTCAAAATCGACGGAGTAACAATCGCCTGTCCCGGCTGGACGTCATAACCGTCGTCTGCCAGCTTATACCGGCCGTACTTGTTCAAAATCCGGTCGCGGTACGAATAACGAAGGTAAATAAGCGTTTTAACCGTCGGCAGGTCAAAATAGCTGTCATTGGCTACGCCGCGGTCGTTGTAACGGTATGACGTAACTTCGCGCTCAATCGCGGTCTGTTCGCTGGCATTGGTAACAAGCGTCGAGATGCCGGCTTCAAGCAGCATGTTGCGTTCGTCGGCCGTCAGTTCTTCCTTGGCCGGCAAATCGCCGTCCAGAACCAGAGTGCTGAGCTGGCGGGCCGGATCCTTTTGGAATTCATAGGCTGCAATCGCCGCAAACCGGGCGGCGCGTTCTTCCGGCATGTTCGGCGATTTGTAATCCATAATCGGAGAAACGCATTGATGATTAACGCCGTCAACACCGGTTAACATCTCGTTTAACGTGCCTTTAAGAGTGTAGTAAACGACCGATTCGTTGCAGACCATGGCATTATAGCGGCGGGAAAGCTCGGTTTTTAACAGCCGCACGTTGGCGGCGTCGGTGTATGACGTGACAATGTCGGTAAAATATCCGTCGCCGATGGCGGCGATGGTTGCCGCCAGGGAAACGTTGCCGGAACCTTTCGTTTCCTGGGTAACGCTGGCCTTGACGCCGGCAGCCGTTTCTTCGCCTTCATAATAATCAAAGCGAATGTCGATATAGTTTCCGGCTTCCCCTTTATGCTTGGCCGTGAGCGTCAACTCGGCCGGTTTGTCGGACACCTCGGCCGCCGTTGCCGGCATTTGCCTGTTGGCGTTGATTTTTTCAATCAGCGCGGCGGTAATGTCCGCAACCTCGTCGCCCTCGTTGACGGTCAGACGGACTTCGCGCCCGGCAATCATCAAATTGACCATGCCGGCCTTGACATCTTCCGCGGTCAACGTCAGCTTATAAACGGCGGCCACGCCTTCGGACTGGTCGGGGGCGATGACATAAAGCTTGTTGGCCGTGTTCTTCTCTTTCCAGGCCTTGGCCATACGGTGCAGTTCGGAACCTTCGCCGGCCAGAGCGATAAGCTGGTCGGCATCGCTGATGACGCCGGAAAGGGTATTTTTGCCCAACGTACCGTCTAAGGCCTGGCCGATTAACAGACCGACCGACGGTTTGCCGGAGAGGCCGGCGCTGGCCAGCGAATTGTCAATTTCGCAATAGCAGCCCGGGACTTTCGTATTACTGATTTCGTTATAATCGATTTGTGCCATTTTATTTATCCTTGTTTGCTGAAGCAGCTTTGGCCGCTGCGGTTTTGGGAGGGTTCTTGACGACTTCCACCTCGTGGTCGCGAATGCGGCGATGCCAGAAAGTCGAAGCTTCGACCCAGGCGCCTTCCGCCGGCAGACGGGTACGGTCCGGTTTGAAAACGATCAGCTCCTTTTTGCAGGGTCTGACAAAAATCTTATTCATGGTTGTTTTTACTCCTTACGTTAAAATTGAATTCCGACTTTTCCGTCCCGATTGTCCAGGTACTGAACAGGCGCAGAAAATCGTCCAGGTCGGCGGCCTTTTTCTGCAAAACGGAAAGAAAGCTGCGGGTTTTGAAGGTAATGCCGTAAATGCTGGTAAAGTGACCTTTCAGCCGCCCGGAATAAATCGGCCGGGTGCTGACAAACTCAAACGGTTTAATCGGCAGCCCCAAATCCTGGTCAATGAACATCCGCTTGATGTCATTTAATATCCTGTAGGCGCCGGCCTGTTTGCTGCCGCCGAAACGCGAGGCTTTCTCGTTTCTGACGTTGCGGACATAAACGATAATCAGATATGTCAGCGCGCAGTCCGGGCGATTCAGTTTGCGGCCGGGGTCGCTGTCGCCGACATAAGTCACCCAAACCGCCGGACTGCTGTTTTTGACCAGCACTTCCGGATCGTCGTCAACCTGTCCGCCGTAACTGTCAACCACCGGTATTTTGTAGCCCAGCGCTCCGCTTTGGGAGGCGGCTCTGATAATCTCCGTCATTTTGCTTTCAATGACGCTCTGCGGTTCCAGGTCAAAACTGTCGTATTTTTCAGCCACGCAGCGCCTCCGTCATAAAGTCGCCGATACAAAGCTGAATACGCTTCTCGTCATCTTTTGAAACGCCCAGGTACGGCCGGGCCTGAATTTCGACCGACGATTTGCGCGCCCAGCGGCCGTTCACGCAGAATTGCAGAAAACGGGAAAATCTGGCTTTTATTACCGCACCGGTCTGATGAACGCCGGCATACGGCAGATTGGAACCGATTTCGACATAGTCGTCCTCGGCGTAGGTGGTTATGGAGTCTTTCATAAAACCTTGGAAATTCAGGATTTTTCCACCCCGCAAATTGGCTTTCCACGGCTTGCCGGACGGTTCTTTTTCTTCCTGAAAGCGGCGGATTGTTCCGCTTTCAAGCTCGCCGGCAATGCGGTCGGCCAGTTGCTTTCTGTCATCAAGGCCGGTTATTTTTTCCGCGGCCTCCGTCAGGCCGGTTATTCTGGCGCGAATTCTGACGCTCATCTAAAAGCCTCTCATGTTTCGGTGGGAAAAAAGCCGGGGCGACGAGCCTCTGAAGACAACATCGCCGGCTTGTTCGGGTTCGTTGCCGGTTGAGCTGTCTTCCAGGATAACGACACCTTTTGCAACATCTCGCAGCCAGCTGATTGCTTTTTCATATTCGTCTTTGACGTCTTCGGGCTTTACTCCTTTATGCAAATAATACCGGGCCAGCGTGCAGTTGATGCGCTTGAGCGCTTCCGGGACGACGGACAACGGCAGCGCATGGCGGGCGGCAAGATAGGAATTGATGGTTTCGGCCGCGTCACTTAAGGCAAGTTCAACGGTTTTGACGTCGATTTGTTCCCCGTTCTCGTCCTCGGGGGCAAGTTGCAAAATCTCCCCGTCGGGGGTTCTGCGCATTAAATCTTCCATTGTGGCGTAGCTCATCTTCTTTCCTATTTGCCGCCCTCGGCCGGTGTGTTTTCGTTTTCCGCCCGGTTGGCCTGTTTGGGTTCTTTATTGCCTTGGGCTTTCTGTTTTTTGCCTTTTTCGTCCGGTTTTTGGCCTTTTTTGGATTCGGCAGCCGCCGGCCGTTTCGGAGCTTCGACTTTTTTAAAGTCGACAATTTCAACCGTCAGGTCTTTTCCGTTCTCCGCCAAAATCTGCCGCAGCTGCTCTTCGCTGAAATCTGCCGCCGGCCGCAGGGTTTTCTTGACGGGGTGGGCAATGCCGCCCCGTCTGAAACCGTCGCGCTTTGCGGAAATCAACAAGCCCTTTCCGGTCAAGTCCGGGAGTTTCTCGTTCATGGCGCCGCTCCCTAATCCAGCAAACCGGATTCCATAAGGTCAACTTTATGATAGTTGACGTTGGAAGCGCCGTTCGACAAACGTTCGCAGTTAATCAGCGCTTCCGCCGCCGCGGTATTTGACGGCCCGAAAACCAGCAAATCCGGTTTAATATCAAGCGGAATGCCCTGGTCGCGGGTAAACGAGCGCATGGCTTTGTATGCAGCCTCGAAGTTTGCCTGATTCAGCTCGGCCTGCGAACAAAAAGCCAGCTGCCACAAACCGAAACCGACGTTGCCGCGGCCGTCGACGCCGTAGAGGATTTCCTTGCGATGGAAAACGTTCTCGTCTTTGACGTCGTCTTTAATGACCAGCTCGTAGTTTTCCCGCTTCTGGTAGATAATCGGTTTAAGCCGGCGTTTGGTGCAAAGCAGGAACCACGCCGGTTTGCTGCCGGACTGATAGTTGGAAACGGAAACTTCCTTGCCGTCGGCGCCGACGACCGGGTGGTCGGTGTCGAAAAAGTTCTGCTTGTCATAGCATTTGAGGGAGGTTCCCTGTTTTAAAAGGCCGAAGACCAGCTCGTCCGGGTGGCGTTTGGCGCAATCGCCCAAATCCTGAATCAGAATCGAATACATGCCCAGATTGTCGTCTTTGATGTCGTTTACTTTGACGGCAACCGTCGTTTCAAAGTCTTTGTTCTTGATGGTGTAGTCGTGTTCCTTGATGTTCTGGATTGAGCGGTCGCCGATCCACTCGCGCAGGCTGGGCAGCGTGCCGAGCCAGCCGTAAGTATTAGACGCGCTGCTGCTGGGAACGGTGGTCGCAATTCTTTCATACTGCGTTTTGGTTTCGTTAAACGCGTCTTTAAAAAGCTTGTTAAACGAGGTCTTTAACGCCGCCAGGGTCTGAGAATTCAAAATCATCTGTCTTTTCTCCTAAAATTCCACCCAGACACCGGCATCGTCAACGGCAAAAACTTTGCCGGCAACGGATTTGGTGTTTGTTGCGGAGGTTTTACAAACTGTTGTCGAGTCGGTGATATAGCAGTCTTCCGCAATTTCGGCCGCGGTTACCGGGTCGGAACCGTCGTTGGCATATCTGAAAACGCCTTTTTTAATGACGATGCGGTCGTCTTCAATATGGTCAACGCGACCGAGAGCCTTCAAACCGGTGGCCGTTTTGGCGGCGACGGCCAGACCGTCGGCATCCGCACATCCGATTTCGCCAAGGCAAACCTTCTCTTCGGCCTTCAGTTTCAGAGCTATAAATTTGCCGTCAATTTCCGGTGCGTTAAATGCTGGCATGGGCTTTCTCCTCTTCTTTCAAAGCGTTGCGATAATCGTCTTCGCTCAGGCCAAGCTGACGGCAGACGGCGACGGCTTCCGCAGTAAGCGACGCGCCGGACGAAGGCGGCGTTCCCGCAGGGGCTACCGATTTGTTCAGGGCGACCGTCGGCAGTTTGTTGACGAAATCGTCAAAAGCCGCACGCCCCTGATTCTTGTAAATGTCCCGGGCATGTTCCTTCAGAGCCGGCAGCAAAACGCCGTCGCTGACGGCTTTGTTTACCGCGGTGTCAATCAAATCGCTTTTCAGGCCTTCGACTTCCTTGTTGAGCGCCATATACTCGGCAATGCCGATTGTTTCCGTTTTGGCCTTGTTAATGGCCGTAACGATTGATTCCGTATCAGCGGCGGAAACGCCCAGAGCTTCGGCAATTTTGTTCAGGGAAGTGTCGCCGGCGCCGGTTTTTCCGGCTTTCAGCTTCTCAACCTCGGCAAAAATTGCTTCCTGGCTCGAATTTTCGGGAATCTCCAGCAACTGACAGAGTTTTTGAAGCAAATCCACTTTGTCCTCCGTTTGGTTGTTGAAATTATTGTCTTCCTGCTTGTTAAAAGCTTTCAGTTCTAAATTCGGGTAGTTGGTTAACCCGGCGCATTTCAATGCCAGCACGTTGCCGTTCTTGTCATGCGTAAAGACTGGCGACAAATAGCGATACTCGCGGTTTTTAATCTGTTCCCTGGCTTTTGCCGTCCATTCGACGACACCCCATAAACCTTCATCGCCTTTGTTAATCAGCCTCTTAATCCAACCGCCGGCCGGCGCGGGCTGGCCGTTTTTGTCGGACAGAAAAGTCTGATGTTCGTAATCGACGACAAGGTCGAGCGTGTTTGTCGCCGTGTTCGGATGAAAGCGCCGAAGGGTGTTTTCAATAACCCTGTCCGCGTCCAACATTGAAAAACGACGACCGTCGCGGCCGGAAAAACGGCCGTAAGGAATTAACTGGACTTCGGCGGCAACGTCACCGTCCAAGTCCAGTTTTGCAGAATTTAACGCTATGTATGAATTTGTATCAGTCATGCCCTTAAGGTAGACCGATTTGCTGCGGATAATTAGACTGACTGGTGTCAGGGGAAACGCTCATTTAAACAAAACCTGCAAGGTTTTGTTGCCGGAAAAGGCAGCCGGCATTCCGCCGTCGTTAAACGGACATTAAACGTCCGATTTTTACCGATTTGCCTTTTTTCGTAACTTTACCCGGCAAGAAGAAAAAAAACGCCTGAAGGCAAAAAAAACATTTTTTGAATTTTGCCGCTTAAAAGTTAAAAATGATTGAAAATAAATTTTATCCGTTCTATAATAATATACAGTTGCAAAACACGGTGAATCTCGAGGCCGTAGGCTGAAATGTCGCGTGCGAGTGTATTCGAGCCTCGCTGCAACTATTTAAGCCTTTTGCCCTTGCGCAGAAGGCTTTTTATTTGCGCCTCATAAGTCAGATGGTAGCTCTGGGTAAATATCTCGTCGCCCTTGCGGGTAATCTTAACCGCCAGCCAGTATTTTTTATCCTTTATTTCCTTAACCGCGACCACGCTTTTTTCCGTATCCTGCACCAAATAGTCATAATCGCGGGCAACTTCCGGTATGTTTTGGTAGTCTTCGAGTTTTAAATCCGGGTGATGATGTTTGTTCTTTATCAGCGATTCGTCTGAAAAATAAATTGCACTGACTTCCGTTTTGAGCGTCTTTTTTATCAAATCGTCGGCCGCCGCCACCACATAATAGCCGCTCGGGGCTTCGTAAAAATCGGCGAAATCCTCGTCTTTAACCATGTTTCGGACGGTATTGTCGGTAATTTCGGCCGGCCAGGAGGCAGCCTTGTCCGCAACCTGTTCGCGAGATTTTACCCGTAAATTTGCCTTGCCCACATTATAATCAAACCCGGGGTCAATACCGTAGGGAACGAGCTGAACCTGACCGGTCTTCCGATTGAGCCAGGACACATATTGCAGTTCCGGCCCGGTTTCCACCTTCAGCCCCCGGGCTTCGACTTCCGCCCGGCTCAGCTGTCGGACAATACAGCGGCAGTTCCACCCTAGCGGCGGATATATCTTGTTCCAAATCGGATCGTCGACCCGGTAAACCTTGTTCGCCCAAACGCGATGGCTTGCCCGGGTGCGGTTGTCGTCAACAATGATAAACTGCAAATACGGCATATAATCCTTCCGGCGCTGAATTCGCTCCCATCTGCCGGCGGCATAGGCTGCCCGCAGATTGGTGTCGTATATCGTCCGCAGCCGGCGCATAGACCCCAGCTGAACGCCGTCTTCGGTTTTTCCCCACCAGCCTTTACGCTGCAAAACCGGCTTGAGGTTTTTCTGAAAATCGCGCAGGGTTTCGCCGCTTTCTATGGCTTTGTCAATCTCGTTGTAAATGTCGGTTAAAATGTCGGCGTAAACGGAACGGGCAACGGTAAAGAACCGGGCGTGTTCGCCATGCCACAAATCCGTCCAGTGGTCGGTTGCCTTCAGCGATTTGCGGCGGAAAAACTCGACCGCTTCCCGGGGTAAAATCTTATCCGTCATCTTTTTCCCCCGCCGCCCGGGCATAGACCGCGTTGTTTGCCAGAGAAACCGCCAACCGTTTTGGGTCGGCGCTCACCTCCGGCAGCTGTTTTTTCAATTCCTCAAGGCCTTTGCCTTCGGCAATCAGTTTTTCAATCAGGCCGTCAACCTTGTTTAACAGGGGTTCTTCCAGTATTTCCCAGTCTTGCAGCGCTTCATCGGCAACCTCATCGACAAAATCGGCAGCCGCCGGGGAAGACTGTTTATTGAACGCGGCGACCGGCGGACGCTCAAAAGAAGCGGGCGTCATGACCTGGCCGAAAACGTCGTCGGCATCTTCCGGCGCGTCCAGGCCGAGCTTGGAACGAAGCTGCTTTTTCGACAAAGTTAAACCATAAGGCGCCAGAACGCCTATGTTCTGAACCAGTGCCGAGATGTCCTCTTTTTCCGGCGTGCCGATAATCAGCTGCGGATAACGGCGCTGGCGTCCGAAGTTCAGGTCGATTATCGGGCGGACAAGGTCGCGGTTAAGAACGGCGGACAACTGCTTGGCGTCGGAACTGGCAATGTCCATCCGCACTTCGTTGTGTTCCTTGCTGACCGCGTGACCGCCGGAGATGGCGTCGGTTGTCGTGGTCTGGCCTAAAACCAGTTTTGAAATGGCCTGGTCATAATATTCAATATGCCGCTGAAACGCGTCGCTGCCGGCGGAAGTTTCCGTCTTCAGAAACTCGATGACCATGTCCTGGGGAATAATCGCGGCCGCGTCCGCGCCTATCGTATAGACGGCCTGAAGCAGATTTCTCTTGTCCTTGTCCGTCGCACCCTTGCCGTATTTTCCGACCCTGAACGGATGACCGTAAACCTCAAGAAAAGAAACCCAGTCCTTGGCCGAATAGTTCTTGAACAAATACGGCCAAACGGCCGCCCGCGCCAGACCGCCGCGAATGTCAAGCCCGGATTTTGCTTTGATTGTCGTGTAGATATATTTAAAAGGCGTCAGCTCTTTTAAGCCTTCCGGCGTTCGCAGGCAGGGCGTTGCCAAATCATTGGCAACAAAGCCGAACCAACGCGGATCTATCCAGTTTAATTTTTTCGGCAGCCATTGGTTTTCCGAAGTTTCCCAGACAATTTCGGTAACCGAAAAACCTTTGCCGATGGCGTCCAGCATGTCAAAAAGTTCCGTTTCCAGCGTATCCCGCTTAAGAAAATCGCGGACAAAATCGCTCTGGCGCTGTTCTTCCGGGCCGTCGCCGGACGGAACGACGGTTATGTCCAGCTGCGCAACGGTTCGCTTGCGCGTACTCAAAACGGTGCTGTACTGCGTGTCTTTTTCTTCCATCTCTTCCGCCAGCTCCAAATAGGCCAAAACGTCACCTTCGGCGGCATCTCTCAAAATCCGTGCCAGCTTTACCGGCGTCAGACCGTTGCTCGGAAACGAACTGTAATAATCCCGTACGCCGGCAATAACCGGCGAGGCCTCCTCCTGTGTCAACAAACTGCGGTTAAAATAGCTTTTAATCTTATCAAACATTATAAACATCCCTTCCAACTGCGAAAATCTTCCCGGCTTTCGTCAAGCTCTAAATCCCCGGTTCCCATGCAGCCTTCATAAACCGGCACGCCTTCCTTGCTCATGGCGTATATGCCCAAGACAAAAGCAATGCAGCTGTCGCCGTGCCGCTTGTTGCCGTGTTCGTCTTTCGTCCGGATCTCGGCGACCGTCGGCACGCCTTTAACCAGCTTCACAACCTTAAAATCGTTCAAAATGTTGGCGTTTCGCGGCAAACTGACCCGCTTTTCTTCAAAATAGGCCTTGGCGCGCGGCATATTCTGGCTGTACCATTGCGTCGTCAGCATAACCTCTTCAACCGCGGCGGCGCCGTATTTTTGGCAGGCGACTTCCGCCAGATAGGAACCGTTGCCGCGGGCGTCATAGGCGGAGAAGCGGAAAAGCGGCAGGTGCGCGGTGATATAGTCGGCAATCTGCCATTGCTGTTCGTGCGGCATGTTGCGGATTTCCAGGACAAACGCCGTTTTGAGATTTAAGCCGGCATCTTCCTGCAAAACCGCGCAAACCGACAGGTCGCCGGAACGGCCGAAGTCATAACCGAAGCCTGAAGCCAAATTCGGGTTCATTTTTTCAATAACCGGCTGAAGATTGTCTTTTATCCAATCGTTAATAAAATCAACCCTTTCAGCCGACGGGGCGGCGGTAAATTCAGGTTTAACCGCTAATTCCAAAACCGGAATGTCCGGCTGCATACATTGTTCAACGATTAAGCGGCTGAAATAGTTTCCGGATCCGTTGGCCGGAATACAGTCCAGCTCTTCCGCCGCGCTGTCGCCGTAAAATTTGTAAATGTCGGCTTTCCATTGGTCTTCGGCTGCCTGGCTCCACTCTTTGCCTTGTTTCTGACAGATTCGTTTATAAAGACCCTGACGCAGAGCGTCGTCAAAAGTGCAGCGCAGCAGCTTGTAGGGGCTTTTGCCGGCCCGGATGTCTTTTATCAGGTCGTTGAAAGGGTTGTCTTCGCCGTTGTGGGTCGAGATGATTAACACCTGTCCGCCCCAGATAAGCAGCGCGAAAGCCGCTTTTAACACCTCTTTTAAATCGTCATGGAAAGCGGCCTCATCGATAATGACAAAGCCCTGCTTACCGCGCAGCGCCCGGGCAACCGACGGCAGCGCGACAACCTCTTTGCCGTTGGCAAAAGTCACACGGAAAGCTTTGATGTCTTTGTCCGGATTGTCCGGATCTTTGAAAATATATTCTTCCGCCTCGGAACAGGCTTCGCCGATTTTTTTCGCCCATTCGCCGACATACTGGATAAATTCGCGGGCCATTTCGTAGTCATAGCCCATATAATAAGTATTTTGTGCATTCTCGGCCGGTGATGATACGAATACAGCAACTGCTGCCGCCGCCCAGGAATAACCGGTTCGGCGAGACTTTTCAACGACGGTAACCGGTGAGGTCAAAGCCGTTGTGCTTAAAAGCTGTTGATAATATAAAAAAACTTTGTCCCGCTGAAATTCTTCCATTTTTAGACTATCCCGAAAATTTCACGCTTAATAAAGTCAAGGTTTTCTGCCGAAATGCCTTTTTTCTTGCCGGCCTTTTCAACGGCTTGCGCTGCTTTCTCGGCAAATTCTTTGCGCAGTTGAATAACGTTTTCAACATTTTGCTTGGAAGCCTGAACCAGTTTTTGCAGACTGGAAGCCATGAAAAAAGCGTCTTTGCTGTCCATAGTGATAGTTTCGCCGTCGTTGTTGACCATCATTTTAAGGATTAGCGAGTGCATCAGCTCAATATTGACCTGGCTGACCTTGTTTTCGCTCTCGTCGCCGAAGTTCTTTGCGAGCGCCTCGGCCACGATCCGCGACTGGCGAATTGACTTCGAAACCTCCTCCAGCTGCTTGCAATGCCGCCCCAGCGCCGACCGTGACACGTCAACGTCCAGCTCTTTGAGCTTTTCCAAAATCTCATCAATGGTTTTGCCGGCTTGGCGCAGCTGGCCGATTTTTTCGCGAATGGCAGCGGGAAGGCGGTCGATGCTTGAATTTCTGGCCATTATAGCCTCCTTATTCAGGTCTGGGCTTTTTGACGCCCGGCACGGTTGCCCGGCCGCGGGCGACGTCTTCGCCGCGGGCAGTCAGGCGCGCAACGGTAACTCGGTCGTCAAGCGGTTTTTCGACCGTAATCAGCCCCAGTTCCGCCAAGAAGGCAAAATCCGCCCAGATAACCTCACGGCTGACACCGTGGCCGATTTCCCCCAAAGCTGTCTGCATAACGCTGTCGTTCAGGCTGTAGTCGTTGTCTTCTGCCAAAAAACGAAGCTCCGCAAGGCGGCGGTCTTCTGTCATGAAATCACGATAAGCCATTGTTATTTGTTCCCCATTAAGTAATCCTGTTGGCGTTCCAGTGTTTTTTCTATGATCGAAAGTGTTTTGTTCTGTGTCGCCAGTTCTCCGGTAATATGTTCAAGGCTAAGCTGCATTTTATGAAAATCACGCTGCGAAGGCATGCCGGAAACCTGATTTTTGAGTTCGGAAACCTCGCCGGCCAACGTCTGATAAGTTTCTTTTGTAACAAATTTGGTCTTTATCGACCACCAGATCCAACCGCAAAAACCGCCTAAAATCCAGATCAGAAAATTTGAGTTGCTTTGTACAAAATCAACGATTGCCACGCTCTGCCTCCTCCTGACAATCAACACACAATCTCACGCCCGGAACGGCTTTGCGGCGTTCCGGCGGAATAGGCGCGCCGCAGATTGCGCATTTACTCCGACTTCTCAAGGCACGACGCCGCTGTTTGCGGCATTCGGCCAGAGCTGAACTGTTAAATGCGGCTATTTCTGCGGTTGCCATATCTACAACGTCGACCACGTTATTTTCCTTTAAGCGCGACAAACAAACCGTATAAGCTGGCAATGCCGGCGATAACGCTCATTAAATTGTCGGTAATCGTTGCCTGCGTGTCGGCCGAAATGTCAATGCCGCACAAACTCAAAATGCCGCAGATGACGGCAACCACGGAACCGATGACCGTCTTTGACTTCCAAAACGGCGTTTTTTCTTCCGAACTTTCTGTTGACATGGTAACTCCTTATATTAATAAGTGAACAAAGCCGGACGCAGACCGGTATAGTCCGCCCGGCGGTCTAAATGAATAAAACTTTTTGCAATGCCGACACTCCAGCCGAGAGCAATCGCCACCGCTACCAGCTGCCTGTCATAGTCGGCGCCGCGGCGCTTGACGTCAACCGCACAAGTGCCACCGGTTGGATAGGCGGCGTTTTCGGTTAAATGAAAAGAGCGCGGGCTGCCTTTGACGCTCTTATTATGGCCCGGACAACGGCAGCAAGACGTAATTGTCATCGGCAACCCCAGTTTAAGGCGCAATTCTTTTAATTTATCCGCAAAACCTGGAGCAAGTTTCAAAACGCCGCAATGGCGGCATGCCAGTTCGTTGTCGGTAAAAAGAATTTTGCCTTTGTCCGTAATCATAAAAAACCTCATTAACTAACGTTACAGGGCAAGTATATGCCCGGACGGCGGCAAGGGTTAGGCTGACTGGTGTCAGGGGAAAGACTATGTATTTAATGAAATTAAATACATACACTTGCGAAAATATTTTAATTTGATATAAAGGAATAACTCATTGTCGGAAGGAGAAAATCAATGTTCAAAGCTGTTTTGTTGATAGTGGCCGGTTTGTTGTTGTTCGTCATGGCCGACTTTGGCGGCGAGCCGCGGCAGTTTCCTATTGTTTACGATATGCCGCCGGCAGAAAACGCCAACCCGGTTTTCAGCGACGAAGCTATCAAACAGTCGGCACGGGTTTTAAGAAATAACTGCAAATTTCTGTTTTTCGCCGCCGTTGACGATGTTGTCAAGGCCAGTTCCTTCCATTCCGAGGCGTATCCGTACATGACGGAAAAATACGGCTGGACGGATATGATTGTCGTTAACGTCCAGTTAAAAGACCGTTTAAAATCCATTTCCCCGCAATACCACGCCGGCGGCCACTTGCTGACCTTTTATCTCGGCAGCGGCACCAAAAGCGGTGTTATTACCGACAAACGCCAGGCGCAGCAAATTTGCGGCTGGGAAGAAAGCGGCGACGGCAGTTCAATGTTTCACGAAATACCCGAATTAAACGTATTAAAAAAGGCCGGTTAAACGGCCTTTTTTTTGAAAAACTCCTGAATTGTAATCCTCGGAACACTTAATAAATAATTAACCGGCTCATACGGCAGAACTTCAACATGCTTTAATGTAGGGTTGAACAAAACAAATACTTTCTCTGTTTTAATGCCGTGATGAAAAAAAATCCGGTAATTTTTACTTTCAGCATAATTAAAAAGTTTTTCAATTTCCTGCTCTGATGTGTCGGCTTCATCCAGAACGACAATAAAAGCATTCTTTTTAATTTCCGTGATTAATTTTGTGTTCATCAAAACATTTCCTTTCCAGAAATTCCGCCTTCTTGCCTTTGTTGAACTCCGACAACGGCCGAAAATATCCCATGACCCGCGTCCATACCTCGCAGGGCTGGCGTTCGGCATCTGTCAATTTTACATCTGACATTAAATTCCTCCTAACCGCTAAAAAACCATCCCAGGATAAAACCCGCCATAAAATAACAGACAACAACCGGTTCCATTTAATCTCTCCCGTCGTTGTTAATGCTGCGGATAAACGCCTCTTTCGTCATTTCCTCTCTTTGGCTTTTGGTAAAAAAAGCCAAAATCCACAACGAAAGCAAAATGACAGCGATCAGACTGTTGCCGAGATAATTATAATTAATATACATGGTCGCCAGCAGGCAGGAAAATGTTACCAAGTCTTCAACGACAGATTCCGCCAAAGTCCGGCTGCTGCACCAAAAGGTATATTTTCCCACCCTGTAATATTTTAATTTCTTCATCTCACACCTCAAAATTTTTAACGATAAAATGCTGCATCTGGTCGGGAGTCTGCCCGGTCAGAATAGTTCTGCCTTTGCGGGTAATGTCACCGCCGGCACGGAAAAAACAATAATCGCCCAAAGCGACAAAATCAGGATAAGAATATACATAGGCCGGATATTGATAGTTGCCTTTGCAAAAATCCCGTGTTTTTATCCATTCGATAAACTGCTCCCAGTTCATTATTGAACGACCTTTACGAAAACGGTTTGATAAAGAACCGTGTCGCCGGCTTGCAAAACGCCGGCTTCGCTTTCGTCTTCGCGCCAGCCCTCAAGGGCTTTCCTGACAATCTCAATCGTTTTCATATCCGTAGCCGTTACCATCAACAGCCCGTTACACCGTTTTATTTTCAGCTTGTTCATTTTCTTTCCTTTCCTGTTGTTCGATATAATCTATTAAAGGCAGAGCCAAATAGTTTTTTTCCTTGACCCGGTAGACCGTCCGTTCATGAACGACCATCTTTTTGACAATCTCGGAAACGCTGACGCCTTTTTCCAGCATTTGCGCAATCTGAACTTTTTTCTTGCCCATACCCCGGAAATAACTCATCGGAATAAGCAGTTCCCCGGAACCCAGAGCAAGACTTAACTTTTTAACGTTTTCGACGCCCAAAAGCTGACAAAGCGGCATTTTTTCAGTCGGTTTTTTCGGAATATAAATCGTCGAACCGCCGCATTCGCTGACAAGTTTCAACGTCAGCGCCGCCCCGATGACGTTGTCGATTTCGGCCAGAATTCCGGTAAACTCACTCACGGCATCCTCCTTTGCATTCCTCGCGCTCAATCCATTTTTTCAGGCACTCGATAATTCGCTGCGCCCAGCTTTCTTCCAAAAATTGGGCAGAACTGCGTTTGCCTTTCGTCATCCGGCAAACCCAGTTATCCAGGTCAACCAGATTCGTCGACCTGACTGCGCCCAAATCCTGAAGATGCCCCCATAAGGCGTAGATTTTTTCCAAATCGGCTCGTCCGGTCGGAACTTTGCGATATTGGTTCGGATTCTTCCGATGTTTCCAGCCTTTTTCCTCAAAAGCTTTAACGACCTTAAGCAACTGGCGGTCAGTGCAGGCTTTGCCGCTGGTCTTGCCGACCGCTGCAAAGATAACCGACCGATAAGTTTCCTCATCAAGGCCGAGCGCTTTTCTGGCGATATGGATTTTGCCCAAAAGTATTTTGCGTTCCTGTGTAATTTCCGTTTTTTTCATTAGCTTTAACCTGGCTCATCAGTACAGGGGGGTTAATCTCCTGTAGACGGCGGATAAAGACACCGCCGTTTCGCTTGCGCGCGCTTAAGTTCTTTTTACATGACAGCCTCCCGGGTTTCTGTTAATACGACTTTTTTATTTGGAGATTGAAAATCTGCTCTAATCCGCCGCAATATTTAAGGGAATGGGCTTCCAGCTGTCGCTGTCGCCGATCCGCTCATAAAAACGGACATATCCTTTTGAAGAAACGACGTTAATGCTCTCGGACAACGCCATCATTGCCTCCAGCCATTTCTCGTCCTGAATTTTCAGACGCCGCAGCCCTAAAATTCTATCGGCAGAAACCTGGCCTTTCTTGTCGGTCTGAAAAGCAAAGTTCACCATACTGATTAGTTTTGAGTTGGCGCCGGCAGACCAGCTTTGAATGCACTCGTAAATTTTCTCTTTGGCAATTTGCAGCTGTTCGTCAAAGGCGATTTTGTCAGCATAGGCCCGTTCTATTTTGTAACGGCCGTCAAAAGAGATTAACGTTACATTGCCTTTTTTGCCCTTGGTCTTCAAATTATACTGTTCGGCTGAAATGCTGATAAACTGGGCAATCTCGTCAAAAGCAAATTCCTTAAAGCTTTTAATTTGCTCGGACTGAACTTTTGCTTTTGCAATCAGATTGTTGACAACGTCGTTCCGGAGCAGGTCAATCGGCTTGATTTGCGACTTGGGAACCAGCATTCCCTGTGCATTTTCCATAAAATCGTCTTTGTTAAATTCTGTCATAAAACCCTCCCTTTTCTTTAAGAGTTAAAAGCTTGTTCTTCGGCCTGCGCCTTCTTTTCCAGACGCGCCAGATTCACGCTGATACAATCAAGCACCTTGCGGTTGCGTTCAATTTTGCTGTAGCAGGCTTCGTTATCCTCTCGGATTGCAGAAGCGCGGTCGCGCAGATACGCGATTTTTTCGGCCAAATTGCCGTTTAAACGATAGTTAAACATCGACATTCTCCTTCGTACGGTTAAACTTACATTGCCGGCAGGCCCGGAATAACCGGATCCGGTTCGGGTTGCCTGAATTGGAAAAAGGCTGCGCCTGGTTGAAAAGACAGTCACGGGTCAAAATCTCTCCGAAAACCGGGCATTCGTGCGTGCTGTTCATCAGAACCGTCCGAATGCGTTCTTCCACGGCTGCGATTGTTCCCTTGTAGTCATTCTTCAAAACAAGGCTGATTGTGGCCTTTGAGTATTTTATCCGGGCGGCAACCTTGCCCTGGGACGTTTTGTCGCATTCTTCGGCCAAAATTCTTATCCAGTCGGGTAAATTATCGCCCCAGTAGAGGCGGGCTTTTTCAGTTGAGTTCATCTTCCACCTCTTTCTTATTGCTCCAGATGACTTTCTGCAAATTAGGGTCATATATTTGCTTCGTTTTTTGAATTTGCGGCGCCAGCGGGCCGGTGTTCATACCGAGAACCAGCGTGTAGTTCTTGTCCCCCTTTTTCTTTCGCAGATAACCGGCCGTCCGCAGCATTTTCAAATAACTGTCAATGGCAACCAGCGAAAAGGTGACGCCCAGGCCGGAAAGCATGGCTTCAAGGTCAAGCAGCGACAAAGATTTGTGTATTCGGATGCACTTCCAGATTTTATTCTGAACACTTTCGGAAACGTCCTGACCCTGCCGGTTGACCCGCGGATGACAAAAGCCCGTGTCTTTGATAAGCTCATATTGAGAGTGCTGGATGCGCCTGCTTCCCTCAAAATAAATAAACTTCTTGCTCAGGTAACCGCCTTTTGCCAACGACAAGACATAAGTTGAAATCGTGGCGTGGTTCAGCTTTGTTTCCTTTTCCAGGTCAACAATCGTGAAAACCCGGAGTTTCCGAATGGCGGCCCAAATAATCTTTCGGTTATTTTTGGCCTTGTCTACCGGTAACTGTCCCAACATCTTAAATACTCCGAATCAGAGGGGCGTTTCCGGTAATAAGTTCACGCTTTCCCCAACCGGCCAGGTCAACTCTGCTTTTGCCTTCCGCCAGCATGTCGTCTTCAATTTTGGCCAAATTGACAACAATGCGACGCACGCGGCCTTCCGACTTTTCCCAAACCTTTTTCAGCAGGTCGTCGGCAATCTCAACTTTCTTGCAATACATGGCCCGCAGTTTGACGGCGTCGTCAAAATTAGCCGGCACGGCATTAATCCAGTCTAAAATTCTGTTGTGGAAACGTTCGATTTTTTCAAGTTTGTTCGGCAGCCGTTCTTCCCCGATAAGGATGATTGCTGCTTGCGAACCGTCGTAAATGTCGCGGGTCATATCCGTCAGGGCTTTACTCTCGACACAATAATCAAATTCGTCGATGATTAGCGGCCGGTTGGAAATCGAAAGCTGCGAACAGACCTGATCCATCATTGCGCCGACGGTCTTTTCAGCCGGAACGCTCATCTCGTTCAATATTGCCTGAAGAAACGTCTTCTTTGTCCAAGTCGATTTTGCCGACACATAATAGGCGCCGTATTCAATCGCCGCATAACTCGCGGCGAAAGTCTTTCCGTAACCGGACGGGCCGCGAACCACTATTAAACCCGGAAGATAATCCGGCCGGTTCATAACCTTTTCGATGGCGTAGGTAATAACGCCGATATTTTGCAAACTAGCATAATTATTGACTTTTAGAGCATTACTCTGCATATTATATATCCTCTATAATGGATGTTATAGAAAGGGAGTTGTCTATTGGCGTAGGAACTCCCGCCCCAGTGGTTGCCTGAAAGACTGCAATCTTTCAGGCAATCCTTACATAACTTCGGCTTTTGAGGCCTCCAGCCTTCTCATCGCCGAAAATTCCGATGAAAACTGATAATTTCGATAAAAATCCATTTCCTCGCTGTTTAACCTTTCTCCTTTTGCTAACTGATTGTCTAAATCCTGCCAGTGAACAAAGCGCTGCCGTGCCATGATTTCCCGCGGCATTTCGACAACATTGTTGTTCCTGGCCGTTTCCATTTTATCAATGATTCGTTTTTCCTGGCTGGAAAGCTGACGGCTGACCGGCATTTTCTTATTTTCCAGAACCTTTTCAGCTTCGGCCAAAAATTGCGAATTATAGGAAATTTCCGGTTTGGGAAACAAAACAACATTCGGCTGCTCTTTTGCCTTTTGCTGCATAATCTCGCCGGCAATATCCTTTGTTTTATAAATCTTGCTAAGCTTTTTAAGAACCTGCTTGGATTCGTTAATAAGCCGTTTCTGCTGCGCCTTGCGCGCCGTAGCCACCTCTGCGCGGCTGATTCCTTTTCTTTCGGGACAAATCGCTTTGCAAATAAAATGCCCCTCAAGAGTAAAGACATAAACTTCGCCCCAGTTGGCCTCGTCATACAAAACCTTAACCTGCTGATTCTCATAACCGCCCAAAAACTGGCTGTCATAAAACGCGTTGTCAATCGCAATGCCTTTCTTCGGCTGAACGGTTCGCAGACCGTCGCCGCTGGTTGGCGACAGCAAGATGTCAAGCGCGCGTTCGTTTTGGATTTTTTGAATTGTGCCTTTATAATCGGCCACTATCTGCAACGGGGTTTTCCCGTTCAATCCGCCGTGCGGCTTAACCATATAGCAGTTATTTATCCAGTCATCGCAAAACTTTTGAAGTTCTTCGACGGACAAATAATCTTTAGGATTTCGCTTTGCCTTGCCCATGATATGGTCGGCAAACGACTTGCGCGCTTCAATGTTTTTGCGCTCGGAAACGTTATGCCCGATATATCCGGGAAGAACTTCAAGAACGTCATGCGAAAAGGTACGAAAAACCCTTTCGATATGCGGCTTTTGTTCCGGTGTAAACGGTTTACAGAAACGGCGTTCGATTTCCAAACTGTCAAAAACCCGGCACATGTATTTGCTTGCATAGTCTGCGCCGTTATCCGTTTTAATGCTTTCCGGCACACCCCATTCCAACAGGCAAGCCCTTGTAATCGCGCTTACGGCGGTTGAATTTGACGTTTTGGACACCAAAAACTTAACCCGGCGGGAATAGACATCAATCACGCCGACGATATTATGACGTTCGCCGTCATTCAGAATTATGTCCGTCGGCGTTGAGTCAAACTCCCAGAGCTGGTTCAACCTGACAATGTTTTCGGAGAAAGAACCGGAAGCCGCCATAAACTTGTTTTTCCACTCATCAGGATTCTTTATCGCAGTAAAAATGGATGCGTTGTCTTTTTTCCACCGTTTAACCCATGTTTGAACGGTGCGGTACGACGGCAAATCCTCTTCACGGAACTTACTGCGCAACCCGGACATTATCTTGCCTGAATCAATATGCGGATACTCGTAAATTAACCCTAAAATGCAACCTTTAAGCTCTTGGTTCCTGTCAATTTTAGTGTCGCCTTTACGATTCCCGTAACTGTCGACCAAACCGGACAGGCCTTCCTTTTTATAAGCGCTTTCCCAGCTGAAAAGCGTCTTCGGACTGATTCCGCTTATAATCGCCCGAATTGTCTGGTTATCTGCAAAAATCTGACGTTCATTGTACTTCTTGCAAAATTCCTCCCGGGCCTTTGATACCGGCAAACCTTCAGCGTCTAAATACTTATTAAACTCTTTTATAATCGTTTCCCGGATTTCCGCTTTTTGCAGCTGTGTGCTGTTTACGCGTATCAGTTTAGCCAAAGATTCTTCCGCCTCTTCCGTAAACTTACGTTTTAAGATGGCATCGCTCATTCTTAAAACCTGGATAACTTCCGATTTTATAATTGTCGGCAAATCATCAAGGTGAAACTCTCTGCCGCCGCCTTGTCCTTCGCGCGGCCGACTGGGCCAGTTCTCGGCTTTTGCCCGGTAACTTACGGCTCTTTTAGTCTTCCCAAGAGAGGGAAGTCCTAAATCGGCAAGCTCTTTTGCAGAAAACCACTCTTTCATTATTCCGCCTCTTTCTGAATATAACGTTCGGGAAAAATTTCTCTAACATCAACGCCTAATTCTTCGGCAATTGCCCGCTCGCCGGAAGGCAGCGGTCTGTTAAGAGCAACCCGACAAGCTGATTCGCTCAAGCCCCTGACAAGGGCAGCCCGAGAAAGCGACGAGCCTCTTTTTATCAATTCTGCTTTTATGACTTTCGGATCCCACATTAAAAAATTTCCTTTATTTTTTATAAGTTTCTGCTATCATTCACGAAACGTTAATTGCAATATAGTGAAACTTTACGCATAAATCAAGCACAATCTTTCACCTATTTTGCAATAAAAGTGAAAGTTTGCACAATTACAGAGGCTTAACATCCGCTTTTAATTGTGAATAATGTTTATCGTATGAGGTTTTTTATGGATATAGGCCAACGATTTAAGAAAATACGGGAAGACTTGGGTTTTACTCAAGACGCAATGGCAAAATTTCTCGACTGTACTTCCCGGTCTGTGAAAAGCTACGAAAGCGGCACCTTACCAAGCAATGAAATTCTGTGTAAACTTGCAAAAGCCGGCATAGATACAACATGGCTTCTCGCTGGTCATGTCAAACGGCCGAACGTCATTAATATTTACAATGTCGAGTTCTCCGCAGGCTGCGGAAGCTTTATCCGGGACGAAAATATAGACACTCAAATTTGCGTTCCGGAAGAATTCTTCAAACAGTACAATTTACCCCCGCAATACACCGCCGGAGTCTATGTCCGCGGCGATTCGATGGAGAAAATGTTTTCCGACCACGATATAGCTTTTTTGGACATGTCAATTCAGCGTTTTATCCATGATGGAATTTACGCTTTCGTTTATGACGACAGTTGCTTTATTAAACTTCTCCAGCTGGAAGGCAAGGCCTTGAAAGCTGTTTCCCTCAACGACCACTATTCGCCGTGGTTAATCGAAGACGAAAATTTGTTTAAAATTGTCGGCATGGTAAAGGCTGGCATTTGCGGCACAAATTAACTTTATTTTGTCCAAATCATTTCCCACTTATTTAAAAACTGGGAAATAATAACGGCTTAATTTTTCCCAGTTTCTAAAAGTAAAGAGAGAAAAACAAAGACTTAACTATATGTTTTTAATCGCTTTTTTAACTTTTCAAAATGTAAAAGCAAATTGCAAAATGCAAAACCATTTTGCGCCCACAAAAAAACGGTCTTCACAAAACAAAAGCCCGTATAAATCGTTTTAAATAAGTGTTTAATAGAGCTTAAAACGGCGGTTAAACAGGGCGTTCAATGGTCAGGTCATCCCGATATATCCCGTTAAATCTCACAAAATCCCAGTTTCTCAGTTATGTAAAACCAAGTTTTCTCTTACATCCGGGAAGGAGGTTCGACTACCGGCGAAAGGCGGGCGAAAGAACGCCGGTATGCGAAGCATAAACGGATAAACCGAACTCACCGTTCTTTCGAAAAAAGATCCTTCAAATAAGGCAATTCGGAATCATACAGCGTTTTCTCACCGTAATATTCTTTCAACATTTTGATTTTTTCTTCTTTTAAGCGCTCGGAAGGTTGGCGGGAAATACCGTTCATCCGGAAACGGGAACAGGGAAAACGGAGATGCGCAAACCTTACCCCGTTGTCGATAAAACAGAGCCACTTTTCCTTATCGCTGACAATTTTGAAATCCTCGCGATAGCCGCCAAACCGTGCAAATAAATCTTTTTTTATAAAAGACGACTGATGGGCAAGCGTATTGTTAAGAAAAAATGATTTATCGATCTTGTCGGGATAGGTTTTAATAAAACAATCCCGTTCTTTTTCAAACAAACGATACGAATCGCCGTAAAACACGTCGGCAGCCTCCCGGTTCAGATACGGCATAACGCGCGCCAAGGTTGTATCGTTGTAAAGCAAATCGCCGCCGTTTAAAAAAAGAAGATATTTTCCCCGCGCAAGCCCGATGCCTTTATTCATTGCCGGATAAATGCCGGCATCCGGTTCCGATATCAAGATATCGGCCCTGCCCCGATACGGTCTTATTTTATCCAACGTACCGTCGGTTGAAGCGCCGTCAACAATAATCCATTCAAAATCCTGATTTGTTTGCACGCATACGCTTTTGCAGGTGCTTTCGATAAACGGTTCGTTGCGGCATACCGTTATGACAGACAAAAGATTTTGCATTGCAATCCCCTTATTTTCCGAAACAGCGGACAATCAGCCCTCCAGCAAAGCGGTTATGCCAAGTTGGTCGCGGTACAGAAAAGCAACTGCCGTTATCACCGCCAAAACCAAAAAAGCGACCAGCGCACTGAGGCCCTGTGAAGACGTTTGCGGCAAATTGATCGAAATCTGCCGCTCCCGCGTATAATAAGCATAAATGCGGCAAGAAGAAATAATATAAATCGGACGAAAAATCAGCATGATAAAAGTCAGAACCACCAACATCGGAAAACCGGCCAAAAAATAAAAATTATATACTTTATGCCCGGTCTCCATATCCGACGCTCCAAAAGGACCGACAAAAATCATCGCAAAAAAACCGACATACGCGGCAATGCCGAAAAACCAGCAAATGACCGAATAACCGATTCTCAATTTGGCCATGGCGGAGAAACGCTCTCTTAACAACGACAGGGAGTCTGTTGCCGCATCGACCACGCGGCGGCCGCACAACAGCGCCGGCAAAAAGCCCATTGAAGAAATTTTCCAAGCCTGATAAACCGCCTCATTGGCGAGTTTAACCGAAAGCGGCGTGCGGTCGTTTTTCTTCGGCAGCCGTTCCAAAATGCGTTCCATCGTCCACCAGCCGTCCAGCCAGCTGAAAATCCACAAAGTCCACGATTTCGGCAGCACAATTTTCAGACATTCGGCAATGGTGGAAGGACGACCGCAAAAACGCAGCATATAAGAAGCGCCCATGCAGGCCGTCAACAATCCCAGCGGATAGGCGACCAAACCGACACACACAAAAGACCAGACAAGCACGATAAGAGCCGCCGCATCGTTGGAATCCGAGCTGTCGGACTTTTCCCACACCTCTTCGGGAACGACGGCCAGCCCTTCAACCCAGATATAATATCCCAGCCCAATAACCGCCAACTGCAACAAAGCAAACAGGATGTTTTCCTTTTCGCTGAAAATAAACCGCAACGACCGGCAGCCGTCGGCAAAAAAGTTGCCGACCGACTCAATTCGGGACGGCTTTGCCTTGCTTTTGGCAGACAGATAGGCGTTTTGTTTAAGCTGGGTGAGATTTTTTTTGAGAGATTTCAGTTCAGGCATAGGCGTATCCTTTGAATTTTGGTTTTATTATAAACATTCGGCCGACGTGATGCAAATAATTTATTTGACTTTTGGTATGAAAAGTGATCTGCCTTGAAACAAAACATAAGGAGAATCCGATATGAAAAAACAACCTTCCCATTCCGCCGCTTCGCAAAAACTGATGTTGGCGTTTCAAAAAGACGAAATCACCAGTTCATGTATTTACAACCGTTTCTCCAAGCATATGAAAGATCAGAAAAATCGCAACGTGATTGAGAAGATTGCTGCCGACGAATTTAAACATGCCGAAATATGGAAACAATACACCCAACAAAACGTCGGTCCCGACCGGTTGAAAATTTTCTGGTACGGTTTGCTTACTTATCTGCTCGGTTACACTTTCGTTATCAAACTGCTGGAGCTCAACGAGTTTTCCGGCATTAAGGGATTGCGGCAGCTTAAGGAGGAAATTCCGGAAGTCGGCCGCATTATTGCACAGGAAGAAGAACACGAAAAGTTTCTGATTTCTTTGTTGGATGAAGAAAGGCTGAACTATGTCGGCGCCATGGTGTTGGGCCTCAACGACGCTTTGGTGGAACTGACCGGAACCATTGCCGGACTGACTTTTGTGCTTACCAACACCACCCTGATCGCCATGGCCGGTATCATTACCGGTATTGCGGCCACGCTGTCGATGGCCGCTTCCAACTATCTGGCCGAACGCGCGGACGGTAATCCGAACGCTCTGAAAGCAAGCGTTTATACCGGTTTTACCTACTTGTTCACGGTGGTTTTTCTGGTTTTGCCGTATCTGTTGTTTCCCGAACAGATGTTTGTTCCGGCATTGATCTGCATGATCGGGGTCGTGATTGTTTTGATCGCTGTTTTCAATTTTTATATCGCGGTGGTCAAATCGGAACCTTTTTTGCCGAAATTTTTCGAAATGTCGGGCATCAGCCTTTCGGTTGCCCTGATCTCGTTCCTGATCGGACTGGCTGCCAAAATGTGCTTCGGCATTGACGTCGGGTAGCCGGAATTTCAGGCTTTCCAGTCTTTGCAAACGTCCACCCATCCCGTACAGTCGGCATATTCTTCCAGTTCGGCAACGGTCAGTTCAATCGCACTGTTGGAACTGCCGCAAGCCGGAAAAACGGTGGCAAAACGTTTGAGCGAACAATCAAGGTAAACCTTTACCCGGTCGCCGACCGCAAACGGACAGACGCCGCCGACGGCATGGCCGGTAAATTGCTCAACTTCCGTCGCCGTCAGCATTTTTGCTTTGAGCCCGAAACAATCTTTATATTTGCGGTTATCGATGCGGGCGTCTCCGGCGGCGACAATCAAAATCGGACCGTCGGCAGCAGCAAAAGAAAGGGTTTTGGCAATCCGTTGCGGCAGGCAGTTAAGCGCTTGTGCCGCCAATTCGACGGTAGCGCTGGAAACGTCGAACTCCAGCACCCGGTTCTCGATTCCGTATTCTTTAAAATAAGCTCTGACTTTTTCAAGCGACATTTTTTTCTCCCGTTTTTCTCAATCTCCTTCATCATATAAAAAACGAAACGCTTTGTCATTCCTGTTTTTGTTTTTTAAAGACTCAGTTGCATAAAGTCGGTTTTTTGATTGTTTTTGCGAAAAAACTATTTTACCTTGGAACAAAATGACTACAAGGAGCGGCACAATGGATACGTTGGCATGGTTGATACTGATTATTTTATTCTTCATGATTCTGAGCGCAAAATCGGATATCCGAAGACTGGAATGGCAGTTGGAACAGTTATCAAAACCCAAGCCCAAACCGCAACCTCAAACACCGGACGAAGCTGAACCACCCGTTGTTCAGGCGGCCGCCTGTCGGCAATCGCTGCCGAACAAACCGGAAATTCCGCTTGCCGAACTCCCGTCTGCCGAGAAGTTGCCGGTCGAACCAAAACCGGCGGCGGCGCCGCAACCTCAAAGCGAAAACGGCATTACCTTCCTGGGACAGAAACTGATCACCTGGATTGCCGGTTTTGCCGCCGTCCTCGGCTTTTTCTACTTTGTACGCTATTCGATCGAAAACGGCCTCATCGGTCCGGTTGCCCGTTTGAGTCTGGCCGCCGCAGGCGGATTGCTGTCCGTCGCCGCCGGTTGCTGGTTGCATTTCCATCATAAAATCGCCAACCATCAACGGATCGGCGAGGCGCTGACCGGCGCCGGCATTGCGGCGCTGTATTTTTCCGCTTATGCGCTGTCCAAAATTTATGCCCTCGCCCCGGTATCGGTTTCTTTCGCCCTGATGTGCCTTGTCACCGGCGGCGCCATTCTTCTCACCTTGTCCTGCGGCGGCGTAGCGGCAGCAACCCTGGCCCTGATCGGCGGTTTTCTGACACCCGCACTGACGGCCGGCGTCAACAGCGGAATCGGCGGTTTTTCTTTTTATCTGCTGGTTTTGTGTATGTCTCTGTTATTTGTCAGCCGGCGGATCGGATCGGTTTTTCTCGGTCTGTTGGTCCTGAGCGGCCTCTACGTTTGGGTCTTTATATGGACACTTTTATATTTTGCTCCCGGAGACTCGGTTTGGCTGGTTTTGCTGACGGCACTGACTGCCTTTGCCAACGTTGACCTCTCCGACGACAAAGAAGACAACCGCGGCAATTTTCTTCTGCAAGCGCTTTCTCTGGTCTTTTGCCTGATTTTCACCTTCTCGTTCTTGCTGAAAACCGATTTCGGACTGTTGGAATGGCAACTGCTGGCTCTGCTCACGACGGCCTTAACTATCCTGACTTTTTTCCGTCGGCAAACATATCTGCCGCTTTTGGCCGCAACGCAGGCTGTTATTTTTATTTTGCTGGCAACCTGGTATACCCCCGACACGGCACAAAAACAGCTTATTTTTGCCGGTTTTGCCGCACTGACGCTGCTGCCGTTTTATATTGCGGTATGGATCAGACCGTGCAAAGAATTTATCGTATGGCTTTTAACCGCCGCACCGCTGATTTATGAACTCGCCACGTTTATCTTTTACGATCCCGACGGCTTGTCCTATATCGGATTGGCCGCTGCCGCCGCACTGGCGCTGCAGACGGTCCGTTTCAAATGGGGAAGCGAACCGGACAACCGTTTGATCGGCCTGTTGCTGCTGGCTTCGGCCGCTCTGACGACAATGGCTTTGGCTTCGCTGGCCAAATTTGACCTGTGGCCGGCCGTTTTGGCAATCGAAATACTGATTCTGGGCGCCTTGTCTCATCTGACCAAAATCAAAAACCTGACGGTCGGTGTCAAAATCGGCGGTTTCCTGTTTGCGTTGGTCCAACTGAAAAATATTCTGTTTGCGCTTGGCGTCATTTTGTTTGCGCCGCGGGAAACCCTGGTGACGAAGTTTTATTTCCATGCTTCCGACTTAACGGCGCGCTTCTACGCTTCTTATATCATCATTCCGGCACTGGCATTTGCCGCGCTGGCTTGGATCGGCAAGGACAAATGCCGCCGTACAGCCGCGGCCGCCGCTGCTGCCCTTAGCTTGGCCGGCATCTTTTCCTTCTATATGCTGATGCGGATGAAATTTGCCGGTTTGTCACAGTTGGCACCCGACTTTGTCGACGGGGCATTGATAACCAACCTGCTGTTGCTGGGCGGCTTCGGGCTTTTCAGTTCCCGCTGGCAGGGAATCGGCAAACTGACGTTTGCGCTCGGACTGTGGCGGCTGATCGGTCTCAGTTTAGTCCTGCATTCGCCCTTTTTCAGCCGGATTGATATCTCGGCCGCCGGTATTCTGTTCGCTTACGGCGTTCCGATGGTTTTGTTTGCCGTTTACGCCTGGAAGTCATCGGCAGCGGCCCGCAAACAATATACTCTGGCAACGGCGGCAATGTCGTTTATTGTCGTCTCCGCCTTGTTGAGTTTCGCTCTTTACGGTTCCGTCGACTTGTTCGGCATTCGTTTTGACAACTCGGGTATTTTTGCCTATTCGGCGGCCTGGCTAGTTCTGGGATGTTGTTGGCTGCTGGCGGCTTTCCGTAACACGGCTTTGGTTAAACCGGCCTTCGGACTGATTTATTTCGTGATTGCCAAAGTCTTTTTGTATGACGTCTCTTCGTTAGACGGAATCTGGCGTATTTCCGCATTGTTCGGGTTAGCGGTTTCGCTGCTGGCGATCAGCTATTTCTACAGCCGTTTCTTCCAGCCCCGTCGGGATGCGACAGCGGAAAGTCAAACTCCGGCTTAAAGCGACTTCAGCGGATTTTGCGGACGGCTTGTTCCAACGCATCGATATCGCCGGCGCACAGAAAATCGGTCAGGCCGTCGATCACGGCTTCGTCCAGATCATATATCCGAAGCGCCAGCAGGCGGCTGATGACCGGTTCGGCAAAACGAAACTTGATGATCCGGGCCGGATTGCCGCCCACAACCGCATAAGGGGGAACGTCTTTCGTTACTACGCTTCCGGCCGCAATCACCGAACCTTCGCCAAGGCGTCGTCCCGGCATGATCATACTGCGCATGCCGATCCATACCGCATCTTCGATCTCGGTATCGCCCTTGCCCTGATAGCTCTCGACAATTTTATCCATAAACGGATAGTTGGAAAACCAGTCGTTGCGGTGCGTATTATTGCCGCCCATCAAAATAACGCTTTCGGCACCGATGCAAACATAATTGCCGATCTGCAAGCGGTCGATCGGCCACTGCGGCTACCAATGGGTGCGGCTGTAGCGGTCACCGTAATGGTAACGGACAACCGATTCTTCAAAACTGCCGCTCCAGGCATCGCCGTAATAACTTCGGGTACCTTTGACGATAATGTTGGGGTTGGTAACCGTTTGATGCAGGTACTCGACCCGCGACCAGTGTTTTTCCATTTCCGTACTCCTTTGCGGCCAGCATAATAAAAAGGCTGTCAAAAGGCAAGAAAAAGACTGCCCGCCACGGACAGTCTTTGAAATCTTAACAGCAGACAAACAACCGTTTTTATCGATATTCGGCGTCGGATACCGGTTGCAGCCATTCGGTCCGGTTGTGAGGCACATTTGTCTCCACCGAAACATGAACAAACCAGCTTGTCGGCGCGGCACCGTGCCAGTGTTCGACATCGGGCGCAATCCGCACCGTATCGCCTTTATGCAATATCCTGACTTCCTGCCCGCGTTCCTGATAACGGCCCTCACCGCCCAGAACCAACAAAATCTGGCCGCCGCTATGCCGGTGCCAGTTGGTGCGCGCGCCGGGTTCAAAAGTTACGTTGGCTATCGGCGCATTAAAAACATCGTCTTTTTCGCTCAACCGCCGCAGATAAGTCTGTCCGGTAAAAAATTCTCCGTAAGGGTTGGCTTCTCCTTGTTCAAAAATTGTATCCACTTCGCTTTTTTTCATTTCCTGTGCCTTTGCGTTAACTGAAAAGATTAAAATGCTGCCTAACAGCGCATTCCATAAACAGATTTTTTGCATAATTTTCTCCTTTTTGCGATTCTGTTACCAGCATACATTTTAGAATTAACTCTAAGTCAAGACTTTTTTGCAAATAAAAAATTAAGTTCCGTCGGCCTGAGAACACCCGGCTCCGCTCAGACGGCTGTTGCCGCCGGATACTTTCACCACTTCGATCCGGGTCGGAATGCTTTCCTTTAAGGCCGCCACGTGGGAAATGATTCCGATCAGCTTATTTTCCCGTTCCAGACGGCTTAAAGCATCCAAGGTGGTATTCAGCGCTTCTTCGTCCAAAGTGCCGAATCCTTCGTCAAGGAACAGGCTGTCGATACGGATGCGACGACTGGACATCTTCGACAATCCCAAAGCCAACGCCAAACTGACCATAAAACTTTCGCCGCCGGAAAGATTCTTGACCGCCCGCCGCTCGCCGCCCTGATAATGATCAATCACGTCCAGCCCCAAATCGGTCGCCCGCACCAGCACATAACGGTCCGACATTTGCGCCAGCTGCCGGTTGGCAAAGCCGATTAAGACGTCAAAGGCAATTCCCTGGGCAAATTCGCGAAACTTTTTGCCGCTTGACGAGCCGATCAGTTCGTTCAAACGCTCCCAGTCCTCCGACTGTCGTTTCAGCGTTTGCAAACGTCCCAGTTTCTCTCTCAAGCTGTCGCGACGCATCCGGTTATCGTCCAGTTTTTGTTTGATTGCCCCGATCTGCCGGTTAAGTTCATTGACGGCGGCCGAAATCCGCTCTTCTTCCGCCTGCAGCTTCGACAAATCGGTCGCGGGATATTGCTGCTGCAATCGTTGCAAGCGGCGCCGGTCTTCTTCGATCTGTAAAGTAAGGCGCATCGTTTCCTGCTGCAAATCGGTTTGCTGCTTTTGCAGCCGTTCTTTTTCTTCGACATCCATAAACAGGCTTTGCAGTTGTTCAATGCCGTCAACCCCGTAATCGGCCGCTTTCGGGGTTAATTTTTCTTCCAACCGGCATTTTTCGCGCTCAAGCTCGTCAATATGAGCGCATTCCGCCTGATAAACGGCAGCCAAACGGGCTTCTTCTTTTTCTGTTTCCGCCGCCAGCCGATCGCTTTGCTCTTTTTGCAGACGGCACGCTTTTTCTTCCCCTTCCAGTTGTCGAACTTTTTCGTCACAATCCCACTGACCGAACTTTTCTGCCCGCTGCAACCGGTTATCATCGCAAAGTTTTTGTTGTGACGATGCCGCAGCAGCGGCCTCTTCGCGGCGTTTTTGCAGCTCGACAAGGTGTCTTTGGCGGTTCGCCAACTCGTTTTTTGCGACTTCTACGATTGTTTTCAGACTCTCGCAGTCATTTTTATGCTTTCGATAAAGTTCAAAACGGGCGCGCACTTCTTCGGGACGAAGGTTTTCGTCCGCTCCGTAACGGCTGTAAATTTCAGTTTGCATTTTTTGCAAGACCGCTTGCCGTTCTGCCAGCGTTGACGTATTTTGAGCGGTCAGCGCCGCTTCTGCCGTCAGGCGCTTCAGCAACTCTTCCTGCCGGATCGACTCGGCAACCGCCGCATTTTTGCGCTCAGTCAAACTTTCCACCGCCGTTTGACGAACTTTTATTTCGCCTTCCAACCTTTCCAAAGCGGTTATTTTCTGTTCCAGAGCGGAAATTTGTACTCCCAGCTGCTTTTCGTTTTCTTCTTCGCGGGCGGCAATCAGCGGATGATGAACAGCGCCGCAAAGCGGGCACGGTTTGCCTTCGGTCAGATTTTGACGATAATCCCGCATTTTTTCGCGGCTTTTGTATTCGGCTGACAATTCCTCTTTAAGACGGCGGTAGTCGGCAGGCTGTTTTCCTTCCAGCAATTGCGCAATCTGCGTCTGAAGCGCCGCCACTTCCGCTTTGGCAGAGTTCAAATCATGCTCGCAGGTTTCTTTTTCCTTTTGCATCCGTTCGCACATCATGTTTTCGTGCCGCAACTGCTGTTTTTTTTCAGCGGCGGCTTTTTCGGCCGGCGGCAATTTTGTCCGAATCTCCGACAATTCCTGCAAAAGCGGGGTCAGTTCCAGTTGCAAAAACTCCAGATCGCCGTCTTTGGGGTGTTTTTCCAGATAATTCTGCGCCTGAACAAAACGCTGCCGCGATCTTTCATTTTCCGCCTGCAGCAGAATCAGTTCTTTTTCCGAAATTCTTACGGCGTTGTCAGCATCGGTCAAAGCCTTGGCGTAAACCTGCAGAGTCTGTTCCAAAACTTTATATCCGTCATCAAGACGGCGAGCCTCGGCAATTTGTTCTTCCCACGTTTTTTTACGAAGAACAAAATCATTCCAAACCTGCTCCGCCGCTGAGACCGCCAACCGCCTCTCTTTTACTTCCCGCTGCTTTTTCTCCAGGCCGAGGTGCGCCGCTGCCGACCGTGCGGCGACGGCGGTCAGTTTTTGCCCTTTTTCTTTCCAACTGTTATAATCGGCTGCCAGCGGCTCCGCCTTTTGCGCTTGTTCCAGCCGTTGCCGGTTGGGCTCGAACAAAGCTGTTTTCCGTTTTTGTTCCTCAAGCAAAATCTGTTTTTGCCGCAGAGCCGCTGCGGTCAGTTCGCGTTCATGCTGATTTTGCAGTTTTAACCGCGCTTCCTGCTGCTGCAACAAAAGAACGGCCGCCGTCTTTTCTTTTTCGGCCTGCTCGTTTGCAAGCGCCTGCTCATCTTCTTCGCTCAACAGAGTCAGTGCTTCGGCTTCTTGTTTCAGCCGTTCATAGTCCTCGCGGAAACGTTTGGCGATTTCAAACGTTTTTTGCGAAATTTTCTCATAACGGGCGGTTCCGGTTATTTTTTCCAGAATCTTCGATTTGTCGGCGGCCTCGGCAGTCAGAAAAGTGTTGAACTGTCCCTGCGCCAACATCACCGAACGCATAAACTGCTCATAGTCCATCCCCAGATATTCCGTCACTTTTGCTTCGACGTCACGAATCATTGTTACCAGCGTGGCCGGATTGCCCAATTCCTGAACACTGCGCTGAACCGATTGCAACGCACCGTCGGAACGATTGCGGGCACGCCGCTGTTCAAAGCGGCTGAGATAAACTTTGCCGTTATTTTCAAAAACAATTTCCGCCATGCAGCCGCCGCGGTTTTTCGACATAACTTCATTTTCGGCGCCGCTCACCTTCACCCGCGGCGTCCGCCCGAACAACGCCAAACAAACCGCGTCCAGAATGGTGGTTTTGCCGGCGCCGGTCTTGCCGATAATGGCAAAAATTCCGCTTGCGGCAAAATCGGCCGCCGCAAAATCGATCTTCCAATGTCCGGCCAGAGAATTAAGGTTTTCAAATTCGATGCTGATAATTTTCATCGCTTATTCCTCCGCCTCATCGTTTTCAATTTCCTGCAACACCTGCCGGTATAACTGCCGCAGTTGCTCTCGCTGCGTTTCTTCCACCCGGTTGGCTTCAAGACAGCGTTCAAACATATCTTCCGCCGTGACGTCTTCCAGTTCTTCGCCGCTGACTTGCTCCGCCTGAAAATTCTCGCAATGACGATTATGCACCCGACAAACCTGCAGACGGCTGCCTTTGACCAACTCGTCTATTTTGCCGTTCAACCCGCTGCAAAAAGCCGGATCATCATAAAAAACTTCCACAAAAATATCTTCATTGAGCGCACGCAATTCTTCAATACGGTCGGCAATCGTCTCCAAATCACCGCGGATCTGGTACATTTTTTTGAATACCGGCACCGGAAGCGGGGTGATGTTGAGCGGGGTTCCGTCATCAAAAATCTCCACTAACACCACTTGTTTGACGTCTTTCGCTTCGCCGAAACCGACCGGCAGCGGCGAACCGCTGTAACGAATATATTCTCGGCCGCCGACCGTTTGGGCAATATGCAAATGCCCCAACGCCACATAATCAAAACCGATATCAAGAGACGCCGTGTCAACGACGCCCAGAGAACCGACCGCCAGATCGCGCACGCCGTCATCGGCGGTCTTTTGCCCGCCGGCGGCAAACAAATGCCCCATCGCAATCACCGGTACAGAGAACCGGCGCGCATATTCGTAAGCGGCCTGATAATGGCGACACATCCCGTCAGCCATTTTTTGCAGCCGTTGCTCATAACTTTCCCCCGGCGTCATAACCCGCAAATCGCGTTCTTTCAAAAACGGAACCGCACATACCGCTAACTCGGGCTTGCCGTCGCGGTTCGGCAAAACCACCACTTCTTCGGCAATATTTTCCGGCGCGGCGGCAACCGAAACTACGCGGATATTCATAGCGTTCAGCAGTTCTTTGGGCGCCGCCAGAAAAGAAGCGGAATCGTGATTGCCCGAAGTAATGACCACCCCCCGGCAGCCGGTGGCAGCAAGAGCGGCCAAAAAACGGTAATACATCTTCTGAGCGACGGGAGACGGGGTTCCGGTATCAAAAACGTCGCCGGCAACCAACAGATAGTCAATCTGCCGCTCGCGAATAACACCGCACAGCCAATCAAGAAAAGCGGCAAACTCACCGTCCCGCCGAAAACTGTAAAGCCAGCGCCCCAAATGCCAGTCCGAAGTATGTAAAATTCTGATCATATGCCTTCCTTTCTTTTGCCGCCCTTTGATCGTTTAAGCATAAATTAACGCAGCGGCAAAAGCAATAAAGCCTTTGATTTTATACCCGTCATACACCAACTTTTAACTTATCGCTGTTAAAATACGGAAAATTTACGGAGTTGCCCAAAATGAAAAAAAACAAACCCAAACCGTTGTACGCCGTCTTCTATTACGATCGTCGCAAGTTAAGACTGCTGTTGGCATTTAATTTGTGCATGTTAGCCTTATTGATCATCTTCGGACAAGCGGTTTTTTATCCGTTGATTCCGCTCGGCCTGTTGGTGATTTTGTTATGGTTTGTTGCAACGCTGGCGGCCGCTCATGTTTATTTCTTTCCGCAAAAACTGATATTGGTTACCGATGACGAGATTAAAATCGACCGCGGCGCACCGCTGAAATGGCGTAATGTCCGCGAAGCCGAAGAGCTGATCGGACGGCAGCGGATCATTGTGCTTAAACCGGTTGAAGGATACCGCTGCCGGCTTACCTTCATGCAACGGATTTGTCAATATTCGCGCTTTACGGCATTTTCGATCCCGCTTTATGCGATGACCGAAAGCGATCAGGAAAAAATCCGCGAAATTGTTGCCGCACATACGCTCTTTAATCGGCAGCCGAAAAACGATCAGAAATGATTTCTCCCTTCTCTCCCGACAACGGGCTTAAAGGAAAAAACGTCGTCTGCTTCCGGGCATGAGGTTATCTATATTTTATGACCATAAATAAGGTTAAGCACAACCATTGATAAATAAATTGTTTTTTTTTATCCTTCAGATATGATGAAAAAAATAACACGCCTTTTTCCAAGGAGAATATTCAATGATCTGGGCTGCGGTTCTCATCGTTTTGCTGGTGGGCTACGTCTTTTTTTACAACCAACTGGTCAAGCTGGAAGCTCTCGTCGGCGAAGCGCTTAACAACCTCAATCTTCACTTGGAACGTCGCCGCGATCTGACCCCTCTGTTGGTCGAAATCGTCAAAAACGGAGATAATCGGATCAAGTTAGCCGCAGAAACAGCCGAATTACACCGTCAGCTCGTCAACATCAGCGATTTTGAACAACAACAAAGCCTCGAAAACAAACTGGAAAACACCCTCAGACAATTGCTTGCCGCCACAGAAAACGAATCGACGCTCAAAAATGACGCGCGTTTCTGGCAGTTGCGGCAGGATCTGGCCGCAGTCGAAACCGAACTGCAGCAAGCTTGCCGCGATTACAACGCTGCCGTCCGCGATTACAATGTTGCACTGCATACCGTGCCGTCCTGCTGGATTGCCAAAACCATGAAAGCTGTCGAAAAAAAATTTTTTGAAACAGAGCTCCGATCACACCCCGACAACGCCCCGTTACACTAAAAGTCTTGCATTAGTAAGGAGAATAAAATGAGCAGACTGGAAAACAAACTGACTTTATGGGAACAGCAAAAGCTGATTTCTCCAACCCAAAAACAACAAATCCTCGCTTTTGAAACGCAAAATAAAAGACCGCATTTGCTGACGGCTCTTTTCAGTCTCGGCATTTTTATCCTCTCACTCGGCATTATCAGCCTGATTGCCGCCAACTGGGACGAAATCAGCGGCACGGTCAAACTGACGATAGACTTTATATTGTTAGCGGCGTTGGCTACCGGAACCATTGTTGCCGACGCCCGCGGCAAAATCTTCTGGAAAGAAGCCGGCATTTTGGCTTTGTTTCTGATGACGATTGCCAGTATCGGTTTAATCTCTCAGGTATTTCAAACCAACGGAACCTTATCGGGCGGCGCGTTGCTGGCTTCGGTTTTCAGTGTCCCCTTGCTGGCTGTCTCCCAAAAGAAACTGTTGCCGTTGCTATGGGTGCCGCTGTTCTTGGGCAGCATTGTCTCCAACCAGAATGTGTTGGATTTTCTTGAACCGCTTATCAGATATCTGGACAGGTGTTTCGACAGATTTCCGGCAATGATCCCTGTTCCTTTTATTGTCTTTTTTGCTTTGATGAGTTACGGTTTTTATCACCTGCATCTTCTGTCCGGCCGTAAATATCCGGTGTTTACGGTTCTCAGAGGATATTTTGAAGTATTGACTTATTGTGCAGCTTTGTTTGACAGTTTTATCGGCTATCGGTACAGCATTCTCAATCTGCTTATACCGGTTGCGGTATTTGCCGGCAGCGCATGGATATACTACAAACACAATTATCCGAAAATGCAGAATTTTAATATCGCAATGATTGGCGTATGTTTCTTTATTGCTTATATACGCCTGTTTTCCGACCTGCTGACGACCGGCATCGGGCTGATCGTTACCGGACTGCTGCTGCTTGCGCTGGTCTGGGGAATCAAAACCGTCATTAACAAAACGGTTACCAAAAAAGGAGTAAAATAGATGAAAAAATATCTGAATTCGCTTTTGATTGCCGCCCCGGTCATCTTGTTGGCCATTCTGACAATCGGCATGGCTGTTTTGCGTACCAGCCTGCCCGAAGTCACCTTGCGCATCAGCGGCTATGATCCGCGAGATTTGCTCTCGGGGCATTATATTGTTTACACGATTGATTGGGACGATACCGACTGCAAACAATTTAAAGACCGGCAGTGCCCGATTTCTGAGTTCCGCCAACACGGTATCGATGGAATGTGGGGCAACAATCACCGTTTTTATATTCCGGAAAAATACGCTGCCGAGCTGGATCGGCTTTTCCGCAACCGCAATACCGACGACAATGTTTTTGAAGTTGTGTACAGTTATGCCGAAGGCTTCAAACCGATCGCCAAACGACTGCTGATCAACGGCAAAGACTGGCGGGAAACCGTTAAAAATCCCCAATGATCCTACCCGTTTCGTTATCGGAACCAAGAGGCAACCGCGGCTGACTTTCATCTTTCAGTCGCGGTTTTATACATCATTTTCATTTGACAAAATTGAATACCGAGACGCCTGTACGTCACCTTTCCGGTACCGATAGGGAACCATCGTCAACACTTGCGCCAACCCCTCATCCATCACCAAATACCGTGGCTTTATGACATTAAAAAAGACCTCGACGAAAACCGGGGTCTTTTTCTTAAAACTGTAATGTCAATCTGTTCAGGCATCCAAAGCTTGTAAAAGCTCCGAACGAATATCTCTCAACTCGGCCGCCGTTTCCTGCAGCAAATTTTCGCCGGACCGATTATCTTCCGCAACATCGGCAAAAAAATCATTTTGAATGGTTTCGCCGATCAGCGCTTTGAGTCCCCTGTTCTTAATCTCTTTTTGCGCACCTTCAATCGTCAGGCGCCGAACATACAGAAGATCTTTGATACAACGCAGCAGTTCCACGTCGTCGGGACGATAATAGCGGCGGCCGCCGCTCCTTTTCATCGGCTTGATTTGAGAAAACTTCGTCTCCCAAAAACGCAGCACATGGGTACCCACTCCAAGTTCATCAGCAACTTCGGCAATTGTACGAAAAGCAGCTTTTGACTTGTTGACAACCATGCTTAACCCTTGTTAACCGATTTGCGCATTGTCTGGGACGGCTTAAACGAAATAACCCGCCGCGAAGAAATTTCCGCTTCCACGCCGGTTTTGGGATTGCGGCCGATCCGCGGTTTTTTGTCGCGCAGAGCGAAAGTTCCGAAAGAAGACAGTTTCACATCATTGCCGGCAGCAAGCTCATTGACGATTTCTTCCAAAACCATATCCAAAATTTCGCCGGAATCCTTGCGTGACAATCCGACTTCCTGATATAAGGTTTCGGCAACATCAGCCCGGGTAATTGTTTTCATCATATTCATTCCTCTTTTTGACTTGATTAAAACATCGGCGCCACTATATCATAAAAAACGGCCGCGCCAACATATAATTTTATTATAAACAGTTAAATGCGGATAACTATTCCGCCCCAGGTAAATCCGGCGCCCATGGCACTGATGACAAGGAGATCGCCTTTTTTGAATTTACCGGCTTCAAAAGACTCGGCCAACGCCAGCGGAATCGAAGCGGCAGAGGTATTGCCGTGATGATCGACGGTCACAATTACCTTTTCCATATCAATTTCCAGCTTTTTGGCCACGGAATCAATAATTCGCAAATTAGCCTGATGAGGAATATACCAATCTACCTCATTCATCGAAAGTCCTGCAATTTTTAAGCTTTCTTCCACACCCTGAACCAGGCTGGGAATTGCCACTTTGAAAACTTCCTTGCCATCCATATGGATGAACCCGGCTTTTTGATTGACCGACACGCCGCCGTCCGAACACAAATGTTCATATTGACTGCCGTCGGCATAAATTTTGGTTGCCAGCACGCCGGTATCTTCCGGGGTTCCCTCGCCTTCCGTCGCGCGGAAAACCGCTGCACCGGCACCGTCACCGAACAAAACGCAGGTATTGCGATCCGTCCAGTCGGTAATTTTCGAAAGCGTTTCGGCACCGATCACCAACGCGGTTTTAACCTGTCCCAGCCGAATCATATTATCGGCGATCTGGGTGGCATAGACAAATCCGGAACAAGCCGCGTTGACATCCATTGCAGGCGTTCCGGGTTTCAGCCCCAGTTTTTGGGCCAACTTGGCGGCGGTGGCCGGAAAAGTGTTGTCACCGGTAATGGTGGCAACGATGATAAAATCAATTTCTTCGTTACGGATTCCCGCGTTCTTAATCGCCATCAAAGCAGCATCATAAGACAAATCACCGGTTGTTTCACCGGCAGCGGCAATATGGCGGCTGCGAATACCGGTACGGGTGCTGATCCATTCGTCGTTGGTATCCACCATCTTCGACAAATCATCATTCGTAAGCACTTTGGCCGGAAGCTTATATCCCGTGCCAAGCAATTGTGAGCGAATAACCGTCATACATAATATCCTTCATAAATGCTTTCTTGATTCAGTTCATCCAAATCAATTTTTTCAATTTCTTTTCTGATGGTCGAAACAAAATCCTGACGCACCAGTTTGGCGGTATTGTCGATAGCGACCGAAAATCCTACGGCGTCGGTTCCGCCGTGGCTTTTAACCGTCAGCCCGTTAAGGCCGATCAGCATTGCGCCGTTATACAAACGCGGATCCATGCTCTTTTTGATTTTGAAAATAACCCCCAGCATGAACGGCAGTCCGAGCTTGGCCAAAAACGACCGCTTAATCGCCTTTTTGATCATCCGTACGACCAAACGGGCGGTTCCTTCGGTGGTTTTCAAAGCGACATTTCCGGTAAAACCGTCCGCAACAATGACGTCGGCAGCGCCGTTGGAAATTTCGTGCGGTTCGATATAACCGGTAAAATTGATATCAAGCTGAGCGTTGTGAAGCATCCGGGCAGCCTGACGAATCTCCTCTTTGCCCTTCATGGCTTCCGCGCCGATGTTAAGCAGCGCCACTTTAGGCTGTTTAAGATCCAACGCGTGCTTGGCGACAACGTTGCCCATAATCGCAAATTCGGCCAGATTGACGGCGTCGCATTCGGTATTGGCGCCCAAATCCAGCATCACATAACGGCCGTTCAAATGCGGCATGATGCTGACAATTGCCGGGCGGTGAATTTTCTGCATGGTTTTTAAAACCATTTTGGAAATAGCCATCAGCGCTCCGGTATTGCCGGCAGAAACAATTGCCTGAGCCCGGCCGGAACGCACGGCATCAATTGCCATATACATACTGGTGTTGCGGTTGCGGATAACCTGCGAGGGCTTATCTTCATTCTTCACCCATTCTTCGGTATGGCAGACTTTGCAAACCTTGGAAAGCTTGGGAAATTGCTTAAGCAGGGGAACAATTTTTGCCTCATCGCCGAACAGCAAAAAGCGCACGTCGGGATTTCTTTTGGCTGCAATATTCACCCCTTCAATGACGACTCGAGGGGAATTATCTCCCCCCATCGCATCAACAGATATAACCAGATTATCAGACAAAATTGTGCTCCATCCAGTTCTATGACAGTTTTAGTTTATTCGGCTGCTTTTTTAGCAACGACTTCGCGTTTGTCGTACTGACCGCAGGACGGACAAACGTTGTGGGGTCTTTTCAACTCACCGCAGTTAGGGCATTCATGGTAAGAATTCGCACCTAAAGCATCGTGAGAACGACGCATATCGCGGCGTGATTTTGAAGTTTTATGTTTTGGTGTTGCCATTGTCTTATTCTTTTCAAAAAAACATTGTTATCACGAAAAATTTCAGGAAAAAGCAATACCACAATTATTAAATAATTGCAACTTGTTTTACACTTTCCCGAAACGGTTATCCGTCTTTTACCTAAATTTTTTGCATTTGGCAAGCATAATTTTTTATTTCTTTAGTTTTGCCAGAACTTCGAACGGATTATTCGCGTTTTTTTCATTTTCGTCGAACTCGGATTCAAAATGAAATACCTCGCCGGGCCGACGCGGATAATCATCCAGACGCAAGGCCACTTGTTCGATCGCAATATCGGCCAAATCGATTTGCCCGCCGATCACCACATCAGGCAAATCGGCCGCCCAGTCGTCTTCTTCCCGCTGGCTGTCATAGGTTGCGGCGGTGTCAAAAGAGAGCGAAAACTCAAAATCATAATCCTGATCAAACAGCTCCAACGATACCACGCTTTCCAGTTTCAGGCAGGCAGAAATCCGGCCGCTGACATCCAGCATTCCCGACGTATGGTCGTTTTTCAGTCGCAGGTCGGCTTCAAAACGCATCACTTCGGGAACTTTTAAAACTTCGGCAAGATACCGGCAGTCACTTTCGTCCGCCTGCAGCCGGTAACGTTGCTCAGCCTGCGGCAATTCCGCCACAACCAACGGATATGAAAATTTTTTTTGCATAAATATATTCTCCGTGTTATATATGTTTAACAATTGGAACCTATAATGATAAGGATACACAGTGATGTCAACATACAAAATCTTTTTTTTAAGTACTGCCCTGCTTACACTTGCCGCCTGTGCCAAAGATACTTTCGTCACCAACACCGGCAATATGCCGTCGGAAGACAAAATCGAACGGCTGGCAACCGGAATGCCGCAGGAACAGGTCCGCGAGATTTTGGGGTCTCCTTCTTCGGTGGTTTCTCTTGACCGCAACACATGGATTTACATGTCGGCAGATATCGAACAAATTGCCTTCATGCGTCCGCAGGAAACCGAACGGCGGCTTCTGGTCGTTAAATTTGATGACAGCGGCAAAGTTGCCGACATTAAACATATCGACAAGTCCAAAGGCAAAGAACTGCAAGTCAGCGAGCAGGAAACGGCAACGCCAGAACAGGAACAAGGCTTCTTCCGCAAATATTTCGGCGGTGTCGGCACCTATACTCCGATTGCACCTTCCAAAACCGGAATATAACTAGTGTTTTTACGATTTCAGCCCCGAAAACCGGGGCTGTTTTTTTATTTTATTTGTATTTTTTCCAACCGGCAGCAAAAAAGAGCCGTGAATACGGCTCTTTTTCTGTTTGTGTTTGGTCCGGTTTACCAGCTGTAGCTGAGCCCCAAACCGAAGGTCGAGGCTTTGTAGTCGTCGCCG
>OFGN01000394.1_pt1 | contig 49707 bp, 46 predicted proteins | sample 1521821 | NCBI WGS metagenome assembly OFGN01 (sample SAMEA3504094, study PRJEB24116) | mouse gut metagenome | biome: mouse gut; feature: mouse-associated habitat; material: faeces | place: Denmark | collected 2011
ACCCGCGACCCCAACCTTGGCAAGGTTGTGCTCTACCAACTGAGCTATTTTCGCGATTCTCAAGAGGAAGTCTTTCTAGACTCTCTTGACGGAGGGGTTTCTCCGTTTTTGCAGTGCAAAGGTAGAGACTTTTTTTGAGTTTTGCAAATATTTTGTGATTTTTATTTAACAAAATTTGAAGAACCATACCTGCATTCATATTGTTATATGTACAAATCACTAATTTATAAGCACTTTACAAAAATGATTTACGAACTTCCCGAACTACCCTATTCAAGCGATGCGCTTGCCCCGATCATATCTCGCGAAACCATAGAATATCATTATGGTAAACATGAGCGCACCTATATTGATAATCTCAACCGTCTTATAAAAGATACGGAATACGAGGATATGGAATTAGAGGACATTATCAGGTCCGCTTCCGGTCCATTGTTCAACAACGCGTCCCAGGCGTGGAACCATATATTTTATTTCTTCTCGTTCTCTCCTGACGGCAATCATGAACCGGAAGGCCACCTCAAAAAAGCAATTGAAGAGCAATTCGGGTCAGTCGAGGACTTCAAGAAGGAATTCGAGGCTGCCGGAGTGTCAGTATTCGGCTCCGGATGGGTATGGCTGTCAAAAGACAAAGACGGCAAACTGTTCATAACCAAAGCTTCAAATGCAGAGAACCCTATGACGCAGGGACTGACACCACTGCTGACATTCGATGTGTGGGAACACGCATACTATATAGACTACCGCAACCGCAGGGCTGATGCTCTCAAGGAACTGTGGAAGATCGTTGACTGGGATATCGTTGCCAGCAGGTATATCTGACCTAAAATGTTAAGCTTGTTAAAAAACTGCTAAAGCTGAGGTTTACTCAAAAATTATATTGAACAATATGAGCTAAAAAGACATTAGATTATAGACAATATAGCATATAAGCATAATGTGATGAATGGAGAGTGAGGCTGTCGTGATGACCCCCTCACTTTTTTCATTGATATAATCTTCCAATAACCTAACTCCTGTAAAGACGTCCGACAGGAAGAATGGCTCCTGACGTCAATCTCACAGATTGCTTGGTGTAGCTGTCAATCTTTGATTTAGATACTATATATGAGCGGTGTATCCTTTGGAATTCATCCGCAGGAAGCATTGCAGCAATATTCTTAAGCAGCAAACGCGAAAGCACATATCCACCCGAAACACGGAATATCTTGCAATACCCCTCCATGGCCTCTATATACAGTATATCATCAAGAGGGATGTTTACATTATTATATTCCTGCTTTACTACTATCATCCTCTGAACTGCCTGAGAGGATGATGAAGACCGCTGATACCCGATTCGCCTCGTAGCCTTTTCGACAGCTGTCTTAAAACGCTCAAATGAAAAAGGCTTGTGGAGATAATCGACTGCATCAAGATTGAAACCATCAAGTGCGTAGTTGAGATATGCCGTAGTGAAAATGAAACATGTCTCGTCAGGCAATCTCGATGCTATGGACAGACCGGTCACATTCTCCATCTCAATATCAAGAAATACGAGGTCTGGCTTTGAACTCAGTATATGTTCAAGACCTTCTTCAGGATCGGAGTAAACGGACAAACTCAAAAATCCCAATCGATCACAGAATTTTCTTATCACCTCCAATGCCAACGGCTCATCATCAATAGCTATACATCTTATGTTATTCTCCATAAATGAATCCGATAATTAAATTCAACGTTTAAGGCTGATCCTCAGAGCCACATGATAAACACCATCCTTCTCCTCTGTATCAAGGCTGAACCGTCCTGGATAAAGTGCCGACAGACGAGCACGGCAGTTCTCAATCCCCACCGGCTCTTCGGTGCGAAATTCGTCGGCATGTTTCATCAACCGGTTTCTGGTCTCGAACAACAGGACTCCTTTATGCACCGACAAACTTATCTCCACCATGCAATCCCGACTTGTGGACGCGCCATATTTGAAAGCATTCTCAACAAAGGTAAGAAAAATCATTGGCGGTATCATCACCTTGCCATCCTCGATATCATGTCGCCAGTCCACTCGCGTATGAGAATTCAATCTTATGTTCTGTAGATCTATATAATTCTGGATATATGCCACCTCATCATCAAGAGCGACCTTTTCATTCTCGATGGTGACATAAGTGTATTTCAATATCTCGGTAAATTTTATGAATGCATCCTCAGCTTTCTGTGAGGTGCCTATCACAAGGCTATACAAAGTATTGAGGGTATTGAACATAAAATGAGGGCTTATCTGAGCCCTAAACATCGCTAACTCAGCCTTGTCACGCTCATTCTCTATCCTACGTTTAAGAAGTAGCTGTTCATATAAACCTTTGACAAGAGATGTCGTCACTGAATAACCCAGAACAAGCGAGAACATCATCCAAAGACTCAACGACACACTATAGTCCCTGACTTGAGTCTGATATTCGCTCATAGCCGGGGTAACAAACTCCATTTGCGGCAACGGATACCACGACAATAGATAATTGACAATCACAAGCACACCGAACACCCATGCAATCAGTCTGTAATTCTTTGCCAGAAGCATATCTGGGACATGGATTCGTGTTATCACAAAATAACATGCATAAAAGAATCCGAACACAAGCACACAAAACAACGGCCATGACGTGATCCAATACCACGCCGGACCAAGTACAATTATCAGTGGCATAAATACCAGACAAAAAAACAGGTCGAATGCCAATGCCGAATCCTTCTTTGTTTTCATACAGCAAAGTTAGGAAATCCGCGACAACGCGTCAATAGCACACCGTGCCGTTGATTGACACTTTCATGCAATATATTTACACATTCATGATTTTCGGAAAAGATTACGTAAATTCGCATCATATTTCAGGACAACAACCCGAATCATTATGCCGCAAGTGAAATTATCTGCAATAATACTACTGACAGTCATAGTCTTGCAGGGCTGCAAAGGCAAGCCTGACACAAGCAGCCAACAAGCCCTGATGGAAGCCTCCAAAATGGAGCTTGCCACAGCTGTGAACGAACGTGACCGCCTAATAAGCCTGATAGGAGAAATAACTTCCGGGATGGATCAAATAAAACATCTTGAAAACATTCTCACCGTCACAGCGTCCCAACCCGAACAGGCATCCCAACGTCAGCAGATATTGGCTGACATATCATCGATACGCAGCACCCTACGCCAGCGTCGCGAACAACTCACAGAACTGGAGGCAAAACTCAAAGAGTCCGCATTGTACAATGACAAGCTACAGTACACAATTGATGCCATGCGAACCCAGATTGAAAATCAAGCCAAAGAGATCGACAACCTGAATTCGCAACTCATGTCAGCCAACGAGCAGATAGGCAACCTCTCCGTTGCAGTGGATTCACTTAACAGGACTGTAACCATGGTAAGCGGAGAACGCGACTCAACAATCTCCGCATACACTGACCTTGAGAATGAAGCCAACACATGCTACTACACCGTTGCGACAAAATCAGAGCTAAAGAAGCACAAAATCATAGAAACCGGCTTCTTGCGCAAGACCATACTGATGAAAGGTGATTTTGACCGCGGATTCTTTGTGATCAGCGACAAGCGCAACCTTGATTCACTCAACCTCACTCATAAAGCACGCATCCTGACCAACCATCCCGAAGGCTCATACAATATAAAGAAAGGTGACAATATAAAAACACTTATTATCAATAATCCCGATCAGTTCTGGAGTATCTCTAATTTCCTTGTCATCCAGTCCGATTAGGGAATGTTCAAGTCGAAACCCCATCATAAAAACACTTTTTTTAGATTAGTAAACTCGATGATTGACGAGCGGGCTGCGAAGCCTTGTGTACCCGCTCGTCATTTTTCAAAACAGATAGATCTCACGAATTCAATCAAGCCGATCATACTCCTCATCAGTGACCTGTTCCAGCCACTCATTTGACACACCATCACCAGGGATACTGAATGCGAGATGGGAAAACCAACTGTCAGATGCGGCTCCGTGCCAATGCTTGACATTTGCAGGAATATGAATTACCATACCGGAATATCTCCACTGCCGGACTACCCTCCTCCTGATGCCATCCGCGCCCGGCTATACCGACGAGCATCTGACCGCCTCCACTCCGCGCATGATGGATATGCCAATTATTGCGACAACGAGGCTCGAATGTCACATTGGCAAAAGTGATTTGCGAATCAGAAATATCAGCAATATAACTGTTGCTGATAAAATACTTTGCATAGACGGCATTAGGCTCCCCTATCATGCCACATCCGGCATATTACAGGGGTTAACAGAATTTTTCGTACCTTTGCAGTCATGATATTTCCAGATAAAATAGAAGAAAAAATAGGGTTTGACGGCGTAAGGGCACAGATATCAAAACGATGCCATTGCCAAGGAGCACACGACCTGTGTGCGGAGATGTCTATGATGACTGATTTCCAGTCGATAAGAGCAGCTCTTCAAGCCACAGCAGAAATGTCGTCCGCCCTCCATTCCGATGAGACAGTCCCCCTCGCAGGACTGCACGATATAGACACACCCCTCTCACTTATAAGGGTCCCAGGAACATTCCTTGAAACAAAAGAGCTGTTGAAGGTGCGTCGTATGCTTCAGTGCTTCGCTGAAGTATCATCATTTTTCTCTCGTCACTCCACAGATGAAGGGCACACCCCCTACCCTCGCCTCACAAGTCTGTCGGAAGGACTGAACGATATTTCGCCTGACATATCCCGAAGCATCGATAAAGTAATCGACGAGACCACATCTTCAATCAAAGACAATGCATCCCCGGCTCTCGCAGATATACGAAGCCGGCTGCGAGGGATGTCAGGACGTGTCAACTCGATACTCCGCAGAGTGCTTTCAAATGCCATCTCACAAGGACTGCTTGAGCCTGACACCGTACCATCGATGCGAGAGGGACGACTCGTAATTCCGGTGCCTCCCATGCACAAACGCCAGATCCAAGGCATAGTGCATGACGAATCCGCGTCAGGCAAGACTGTATTCATCGAGCCTGCGGAAGTCGTAGAGGCAAACAATCTCACACGCAAACTCCAGATGGAAGAGCATCGTGAGATAATAAGAATCCTCACCACAATTGCTGATTCACTACGTCCATCCATACCTCAGATCACTGAGGCGGCAAAGATAATATACCATCTCGACTTCATTCAGGCAAAAGCCCTTTATGCCGATGCCGTGGGCGGACTCATGCCACATCTCCACGATCGAGAGGAACTGGAATGGTATCATGCATGCCACCCGGGACTAAAACTTTCACTTGAAAAACATGGACGAGAGATAGTACCTATAGATGTGACTCTTACATCCAAACAGAGGATACTTGTCATATCCGGTCCAAATGCAGGTGGCAAGTCTGTATGCCTTAAGACTGTAGGGACACTTCAATACATGGCTCAGTGCGGCATACTCCCGCCTGTCTATGAGAACTCCCATTTCGGAGTGTTCAATGACATATTCGTAGACATAGGTGACGATCAGTCGCTTGAGGATGACCTGTCGACCTACAGCTCCCATCTGCGCAATATGAAATTCATGTTGCAGCGCGGACGCAAAAGCACTCTTTTCCTGATTGACGAGATGGGATCAGGCACCGAGCCACAGATAGGCGGTGCACTCGCACAGGCAATACTCGCACAAATGAATGCCGAGGGCTTATGGGGCATAGTGACCACCCACTATCAGAACCTCAAACAGATGGCCGACGACACACCCGGCCTCGTAAATGGATCTATGCTATATGACCGCCAGCTTATGCAACCGCTATTCAAGCTTTCAATAGGAAATCCGGGCAGTTCTTTTGCTGTGGAGATTGCCCGCAAAATAGGATTGCCTAAAGATATCATAGACTCTGCCGAACAGATAGTAGGAAGCGACTATATCAACCTCGACAAATATCTTCTCGACATAACCCGCGACAAAAGATATTGGGAAAACAAACGAGCTGACATACGCCGAAAAGAAAAAATGCTTGATGAAAAGCTCGAAAGATACACCGACGATGCAGAGACTCTTAGGGCACGCCGCCGGGAAATCCTGGATGGGGCAAAAGCCGAAGCGAAAAGAATACTCGAATCCTCCAATGCCGCCATCGAACGCACAATAGCCGAGATAAAAAAGGCAAATGCAGAACGTGAACTCACACTTGAGGCTCGACGCCGGCTCAAAGAGGAGCGTCTTGCACTTGAAAGCAACACTGACGGACAAGAGAACTCTGTGCTCGCACGTGCACCAAAAAAGAAAAAGACCAAACACTCCATACATTCATCGACATCCTCAGGAATCACACGTCAGGTAGAGGCAGGATGCAATGTGAAGCTTGACGGACAAGGAACTGTAGGAACTGTTCTTGAAGTGAGCGGAAAAAACGCGATAGTTGCTTTCGGAAACATAAAGACAACTGTAAAAACTGAGCGGCTTACAGTAACAGACGCCAAGCCTAAAGAGCCAAAGAAGAGCGGCATAAGCATGGCAACAATCGATGCCGGACATCAGAGGCAACTGCAATTCAAACATGAAATAGATGTGAGAGGATTCAGGGCTGACGAGGCAGTACAAGCTGTCACATATTTTATTGACGATGCCATACGCTTCAACGCCCCGAGAGTACGCATACTTCACGGAACAGGCACAGGTGTGCTCCGTCAGGTGATACGCGACTATCTCTCCACCGTGCCGGGAGTAATGTCATCACGTGATGAGGATGTACGTTTCGGAGGAGCCGGAATCACTGTAGTGGAACTTCAATAAGTATAGTTGCATTAAACGAAAATCTTTCGTACATTTGCCTTCACAAAAACATGTCAACGACATAATCATTCCAACAATAGCATATCTATAGATCATGGCTACAAAACCATTCAAATATCAGGAAATGTTCCCATTAGGACCTGATACCACCGAGTACTACAAGCTCACATCCGACTATGTGAAAGTTGAGAACTGGGGCGGACACGAATTTCTCGTTGTAGACCCTCAGGCTCTCACCGTTTTAGCTCGTGCCTGTACCCACGACAACGCATTCATGCTCCGTCGTGAACATAATGAGATGGTCGCTAAGATCCTCAATGATCCCGAAGCCTCTGAGAACGACAAATTTGTAGCCCTCACCATGCTCCGGAATGCTGAAGTTTCAGCCAAGGGTCAGCTTCCATTCTGCCAGGACACAGGCACAGCCATCTGCCACGGAGAGAAAGGACAGCGCGTATTCACCGGATGCAATGACGAAGAGCGTATCTCAGAAGGTGTATACATCACATATACAACCGACAATCTCCGCTACTCACAAAATGCCCCTCTCACCATGTATGACGAGGTAAATACAGGATGTAATCTTCCGGCTCAGATCGACATTCATGCCTCTGAGGGTGACGAATACAAGTTCCTGTTTGTTGCCAAGGGTGGAGGTTCAGCCAACAAGACTTATCTCTATCAGGAGACCAAAGCCATCCTCAATCCCAAGACACTCATCCCATTCCTCGTGGAGAAGATGAAGAGCCTTGGCACCGCAGCCTGTCCCCCCTACCATATAGCAATTGTAGTAGGCGGAACATCAGCAGAAAAGAATCTTGAAGTAGTCAAGAAAGCATCCGTTAAATATCTCGACGCACTCCCTGACCACGGCAATGAGCTCGGACATGCATTCCGCGACCGCGAACTTGAAAAACAACTGAAGGCTGAGGCTGAGAATCTTGGACTCGGCGCACAGTTCGGCGGTAAATATTTCGCCCATGACATCCGTGTGATACGCCTACCGCGCCATGGTGCATCATGCCCTGTAGGTATCGGTGTGTCATGTTCAGCTGACCGCAATATCAAGGCAAAGATCAACCGCGAGGGACTCTGGATAGAAAAACTCGATTCAAATCCCGGCGAACTTATACCGGAAGAATACCGCAAACAAGGTGAAGGGGCTGTGGTAAGAATCGATCTCAACCGCCCGATGAAAGAGATACTTGAGGAACTCACCAAATATCCGGTAGCCACACGCCTGTCACTCAACGGCACTATAATCGTAGGTCGCGACATCGCACATGCCAAGATCAAGGAGCGTCTTGACAAAGGCGAACCCATGCCTCAGTACCTCAAGGATCACCCCATATACTATGCCGGTCCTGCCAAGACACCGGAAGGAATGCCCTCAGGATCATTCGGACCTACGACTGCCGGACGCATGGACTCATACGTCGACCAGTTCCAGGAAGCAGGAGGCTCTATGGTCATGATCGCCAAGGGCAACCGCAGCAAGCAGGTCACCGATGCCTGCCACAAGCATGGAGGCTTCTATCTCGGATCCATAGGTGGTCCGGCTGCTATCCTTGCTCAGAACAGCATCAAGAAAGTAGAACTGCTCGAATATCCTGAACTCGGCATGGAGGCAATCTGGAAGATCGAGGTAGAGGACTTCCCGGCATTTATTCTTGTTGACGACAAGGGCAACGATTTCTTCACCGAAATTTCGGAGAAGTGCAAGGGTTGCGCATTAGGGAAATAAGCCTCAATCCTTAAGCTCTCTGATGACGAGCAATATATACGAACTACGCCGCTATGGCATTATCATATTTATGATAGTGTCATTAGCGGTTGTAGTTGTTTTTTTATCCTACTCCGACACTCTTGTCAAGGATCTGTCCAGACAGGAACGAAACCGGATGCAGATATGGGCTGACGCTACACGCGAAATCGTAAAGTCGGCAAACGAAATCGAATCCTCCTCGTCCAACTCCTCAATGGATTTCCTACTTTCAATCATTGAAGGCAACAGCAATATACCTGTATTGCTCACCGACAGCGAAGGCACCATACTTATGCACCGAAATTTCAGTCTGCCTGAATCAGTCGATTCACTATCCCCATTAGAAATAAGCGACCGAAACCTTGAATTTCTCCGCAATAAGCTTGCTGACATGCGAGAGACCAGCAACATCATCGAAATCAATATGGGCGATGCCGGCAGCCAGTATCTCTATTACGAGGATTCCCGATTACTAAAGGCTCTCAGCTACTATCCCTACATACAGATAGTTGTTCTTGTCACATTCATTCTAATAGTATATTATGCAGTCTCATCCACTCAACGGGCAGAACAGAACAAAGTGTGGATAGGACTGTCGAAAGAGACAGCCCATCAGCTTGGCACACCGATATCCTCTCTCATGGCATGGATGGAGCTACTTGATAACATGGGAATCGACAAGGACGCTGTAGCCGAAATGAACAAAGATGTCACACGCCTTTCAACCATAGCAGCCAGATTCTCCAAAATAGGCTCTCGCCCATCAATGGAGCCTGGCGATCTGAATGACATAGCTATCCGCTCCGCAGAATATATGGCAACCCGCATGTCGCGTCGCATCACCCTCTCGGTATCCCCTTCTAACAAACCTCTACCTGTAAAGATATCGGCACCTCTTACCGAGTGGGTAATGGAAAACCTCATAAAAAACGCCGTAGATGCCATGGATGGAAGCGGATCAATCGACGTGAACATATATTCTACAAAAAGCCACGGCATAATCGACATCACAGATACAGGAAAAGGCATTTCACGCAAGCATCATAAAGCATTATTCAACCCAGGATTCACCACTAAAAGCCGCGGGTGGGGACTCGGACTTACTCTTGCAAAAAGAATCATTGAGGATTATCATGGAGGACACATATATGTGAAACGTTCCGAAATAGGTGTAGGGACCACTTTCACAATCGAGATTCCGCTATCACTAAAAGAGGCGTAACACACGATTCATACATACTCCGTGACCTGAAAAATATCCAATATGTTTATGACACTCAACAGCTACATAAAAAGCAACATCACCCGACTGGCTCCTGTTTATGACACAAGCGAGTCCCGATGGCTGATACGCATTATTCTTGAAAAACTAAAAGGATGGTCACAGACCGACATTATGATCAAGGGCGATCAAGATGTGTCAGCGGAACTTCAATTCAGCATCGATGCTATAATAGCGAGACTGCTCCGCAACGAGCCAATACAATATATACTCGGTGAAACATATTGGCATGGTTTGACACTTAAAGTCACCCCTGCTGTACTCATACCGAGAGTCGAGACATCAGAACTGGTGGATATCATAGTAAACGAAAATAAAAGCAAGGACCTTGCTGTGCTTGACATGTGCACCGGGTCGGGGTGCATAGCCATAGCACTGGCACGCACACTGCCATTCCCTACCGTGACAGGAGTAGACATATCCGAAGATGCCCTGCATATAGCCGGTGAGAATGCTGCACTATGCAAGGTTAAAATACACTTCCTTAAATCAGATGTCCTGAAACCGATAAACCTTCCTGAAAAAAGTTATGACATTATCGTATCCAATCCTCCTTACATAGCCCTCAGCGAGATGAGTGTCATGGATGCCAATGTTCTTGACTATGAACCTCATTCGGCTCTTTTTGTGCCGGACGATAATCCATTGGAATTTTACCGAGCAATTTCCTCATCCTCACTTAGACTTGCGAAACCAGGCGGAAAAATGTATCTTGAAATCAATCCTCTTTTCTCAGGGCAATTAAGAGATATGCTCAAATCAGATGGATGGGAAGATGTGACCATCATAAAAGATATGCATGGAAAAGACCGTTTTATATCAGCCCACACAGCCTTATGAGAAATTCAAGATCTCTTAATTATGAACAGGCTCTGTCACGCACAGCCGAACTCTGTTCACGATGCGAGCAATGCACCCCTGACCTGAGGAAAAAAATGTCGACATGGGGAGTGCCGGCAGGAGATGCCGACAGGGTTATCCGCAAACTTGAAGAACTGAATTTTGTGGATGACTTCCGATATGCACGTGCCTATGCATACGACAAACTTGAATACTCCGGCTGGGGGCGCAACAAAATCATACAAGGACTTTGGGCAAAACGGCTCTCGCGCGCTGCCATAGAACAATCTTTATCGGAAATCGAGGATGAACAATACGTTGACATAGCCAGACGTGTAATCAAAGCTAAGATACGCCAATCCAAAGAAGGGGTGTCGACTTTTGACTCTCGTATGAAAATACTCCGATTCGCCATGCAACGCGGATTTGAAGCCAGGATTGCATCATCATTACTCAAAGATATAATCCGGGAGATGGATGATACGGATACTGACAACGAAACATGGGATGAACAATGAACAGGTCATTCAGGCATTGGGGCAACAGCTTCATCAATCTGCTATTCCCAAAAGTATGTACCGTATGCCGCAACACATTGGTAGAAGGTGAGGATATAATGTGTCTTGACTGTTTGCTCAAACTGCCAAAGACAACTTTCGCATCTTATTATTCAAATGAGCTGACCGACCGTCTGGTGTCACTAAAAGCACCCGTGACAAAAGCCAACTCACTATATTATTATGTCGCAGGTACACCTTACGTCCGACTAATACATGACGCCAAATACAACCGCCGTCCTATAGTGGCACGCAATCTTGCCGAAACACACGCAAAGGAGATGTCTGCAAAAGGATTCTTCGACGATATCGATGTAATCATCCCTATCCCGCTTCACTTCACCAAACAATGGATGCGAGGCTACAATCAGTCACATGAAATCGCCATAGGTCTGAGCCGGGCAACAGGCATACCGACAGGCGACAATCTCATAGCTCCACACAGCCATCCCACACAGACCAGAAAAAACGCTACCGAACGAAGACTCAATCCGATAGGCTCTTTCACTGTAAAATATCCTGAAGAGCTTGAGAATCTGCACATTCTTATAGTCGATGATGTGATCACAACCGGCTCAACCATTCTCTCCGGACTTGAAGAAATACATTCCGCATCACCATCTTCACGCCTCAGCGTGTACTCGTTAGCAATTTCCAAAATGGTATAAACAAGAGCGATGCCGGTCACAAATATGCTATATGACCGACATCGCTGTTATTATAATGATTTCTTAAGCAATCATTTCAAGTTGGGATTGATAGATGACCACTCACTGATAGGCGGAATGATGCCGAGAGAGATCACCTCATCACGGAGCTTGCAGAGATGATGATAACTTTGATCAAGCTCCTTGCGTTCCTCAGGAGTACCGTCTACAGGATGCATTGTCACACCGTTCTTATCAAGAGTGGTCTCCATTGCCATCATAATATGATTGTATGTGCCATTATTGACATAGGTACCGACTGGCCAGGGGAAAGGCTTGCCTCCCATTGCAGCCGCTACCATCTCAATAGATAGGTAGGCGGGGCTTTGGAACGAAGAGCGTCCACGAAGCTCGATAATATTCTTGCCTCCCTGGATAACGCGCTGCTTCATCTGCTCCCATTCTTTCTCGGGAAGTGCCTGAGTCCCTATTATCTCTGACAGCGGCTGACCTGCGACAGTAGTCGTTGACGCAAACACCGCCATCTGCTCGCCATGACCACCATATGTGCGGGAGTTGACTATCTCATCAGCCGGAATGCGGAAATATTGTGCAAGCTCGCTACGCAGACGTGTACTGTCAAGGGCTGCAAGAGTAGATACCTGAGACGGCTTAAGCCCTGAATATATCAGAGTAACAAGACCTGTTATATCAGCAGGATTGAACACCACTACCACATGCCTTACATCAGGACAATATGCCTTTATGTCCTTTCCAAGCTGTTCAGCAATCTCGGAATTGCCTCGCAATAGATCCTCACGAGTCATTCCAGCCTTACGGGCAGCACCTCCTGAGGATACAATATACTTGGCACCTTTAAAAGCCTCTGCCACATCGGAAGTGTAAGTAAAGTTTATGCCACTGAATCCGCAGTGCCTCAACTCCTCAACCACCCCCTTCAGACCTGGAGCATAGGTGTCAAAAAGACAGATATCAGGTGTCAGACGCATCATAGCCGCAGTCTGAGCCATATTGGAGCCAATCATACCGGCAGCTCCGACAATCACAAGCTTCTCGTCAGTTAAGAATTCCATAATTTGTGTTTATTGTTTTCAATGCCATACGACATTATTACTGTATTTTTACATTGATAACACCAACTCACACAAATTAGTTCTGCACAAAAAGCCACCGAAAGTTAAATAGTCAAAAAAACACGCTAATCGACACCGAATCCATCCTCCCAATATACAGGAACACCAACAGTGGAACGTGCAATATCAATGAGCCGCTGATTGGATGAGCCACGGAACACAAGACTTGTGTCACGCAGCGACTCCACAAACGGACCGTCAACCAATACCTCAAAGCACTCAAGCAGAGGAGCCACTTCGGTCTTCTCCGCTATATCCTCATACTTATAGCCTGTGAAGCACCATATGGTATATCCTCTGCTACGAATCTCCCGAGCCAAAGGCAGTATGGCATCAGCCTGAAAAATAGGATCTCCTCCGGTAAAGGTAACATCAAATCCGTTATACTCCACCACCTCAAGGATTTCGTCAATCGACATTTCGCGTCCGGCATCCGCATCCCACGACTGCGGATTATGGCAACCGGGACACCGGTGAGTACATCCGGCAAAATATATAGCTGTACGCAATCCGGGGCCATCAACAGATGTCCCCGGAACTATATCCATTACTCTCATTTGTGAACCACTCGGTCTTTGAGTTCTGCAAGCTTGGCATTATTCCATCGGTCGGTAGTCCCTACCAGATAACCTGTGATACGCTGTATATTGTCAATATTATGCCCATGACATTTCGGACACTCCGTAAGACCTTCCTGGGCATCCTCATAACCGCAGTCCATACAACGGTTACGGTTATGGTTTACAGACCCATACCCAATATTGTACTTATCCATCAAGTCGACAATATCACTGATGGCTTTGGGGTTATGTGTGGCATCGCCATCAATCTCCACATAGAATATATGACCTCCGCCTGTAAGTTCATGATAAGGAGCCTCCACCTCCGCCTTATGGCGTGGAGAACACTTATAGTACACAGGGATATGGTTGGAATTAGTATAATATATCTTGTCGGTAATGCCGGGTATCACGCCAAACGAACGACGGTCACGTGATGTGAACTTGCCTGACAGACCCTCGGCAGGAGTGGCAAGAACCGAGAAATTATGCTGATAACGCTCCGAGAAATCATTGACGCGCGAACGCATATGCGAGATAATGCGCAAGCCGAGTTTCTGTGACATCTCACACTCCCCATGATGCTTGCCAGTAAGAGCTATCAGACATTCTGCAAGACCTATAAAACCTATTCCGAGTGTGCCCTGATTTATCACACTCTCTATGGTGTCATTTGGATCAAGATTCTCGGCTCCGGTCCAAAGACGCGACATGAGCAACGGGAACTGCTTTACAAGCGCGGTCTTTTGGAAATCGAATCGTTCATTGAGCTGCATAGCCGCAATGTCGAGAATTTCATCCAACCTTTGGAAAAAACGTCTGATACGCTCATCCTGATCAACGATGTTCATGCACTCTATTGCTATGCGTACAATATTGACAGTGGTGAAACTGATGTTGCCGCGCCCGATAGAGGTCTTATCTCCGAAACGGTTCTCAAATACACGTGTGCGGCATCCCATAGTAGCCACCTCGTATTTATAACGCTCTGGATCGTTTGCATCCCACTTCTCATGCTGATTGAATGTCGCGTCAAGATTAACAAAGTTAGGGAAGAAACGACGTGCAGTCACCTTGCATGCAAGCTGGTAAAGGTCATAATTCGGGTCCTCAGGAAGATAGCTCACCCCTCTCTTCTTTTTCCATATCTGAATCGGGAAGATAGCAGTGGCTCCATTACCCACACCCTCATATGTGCTGTTAAGAAGCTCCCTGATTATACATCTGCCTTCTGCCGAAGTGTCTGTGCCGTAATTAATTGAGCTGAACACCACCTGGTTTCCTCCTCGGGAATGAATAGTGTTCATATTGTGGATAAAAGCCTCCATTGACTGATGCACGCGTGCCACAGTCTGATTGACAGCATGCTGGCGGTAACGGTCATCGCCTGTCAGCCCATCAAGGTCCTTTTTTATATAATCCTTTATCTCTGCATCATACAGATGTGCCAGAGATGTGCCGGAAAGATTCTCAAGGTGCTTTATCTCCTCTATATAAGAATAGCGAACATAAGGGGCAAGATAGAAGTCAAAAGCAGGTATTGCCTGACCGCCATGCATCTCGTTCTGAGCTGTCTCAAGAGAGATGCATCCTATTATACTTGCAGTCTCGATACGTTTGGCGGGACGAGATTCTCCATGACCTGCCACAAATCCGTATCTGAGAATACGGTCAAGAGGATGCTGCACGCAAGTAAGACTCTTTGTGGGATAATAATCCTTGTCATGAATATGTATATAGCCATTATTTACAGCCTCTCTGACTGCCGGAGAAAGAAGATAGTCGTCAACAAACGGTTTTGTGGTCTCGCTGGCAAATTTCATCATCATTCCCGCAGGAGAATCCGTATTCATATTGGCATTCTCTCTGGTAATGTCATTGCTCTTTGCCTCAATTATCTCAAGGAACATATCTCGTGTCTTGGCGCGTCGGGCTATCGATCTTTGGTCGCGATAGGCGATATAACGCTTGGCAACCTCCTTGCGCGGAGAATTCATCAATTCAAGCTCCACTCGATCCTGTATCTGCTCTACAGTCATCTGTTCGCCGCCTGTCATAGTGATGATATCCGCTATGCGGGCAATTAGAGACTCATCCTCACCCATCTCTGTAGTGAGCATGGCCTTACGAATTGCAGCCTTGATTTTCTCTTCATTATAACCGACGATTCTGCCGTCGCGCTTGACCACTGTATGTATCATTTGTTAGTATTGTATTTTTCGACAAAGTTACTCCCTAAAAACAGGAAATCCAAATAAAAAAACATTATTTTTTATTTGGATTTCCTGTTTTGGCAAACTTACAAAGCTGTCATAATTTATACTATAACTGATATACAAATAATTATGTTTCAGACTTGGACAACTTTAAAATATACAAGTAAATCAATGTTGCCCAAAGTGATCAACAATAATAATCTACACAAGCACGCGATTCCTTAAGTCCGGCAATTAATGATGCCGCAGCCACGTGGGCTGGATGCTTGGCATACACCTCAACCGAAGGCATATCAGGAACAATAGCCGTAAGAACTACATCCCAATCCTCTGAAGGATTTTCATTAATTCCTACCTCCATCGACTGTAGCACATCGATCTGCTCGGGAAGAGCCATCAGAGCATCACGGAACGATTCAGCTACCAGACGACGTTCTTCCGGAGAACCTGCAAGCTTGAATGTCACAATATGCTTTACCATAATAAGTATATATTTGCTATTTGACTATTACTGATCACATCAGAGACTGACGAAGCGTTTCAATCGCCACGGAAAGCCCATCGGTATCCTTACCGCCAGCCTGAGCAAATCCGGGCTGACCACCGCCACCGCCTTTGATGGCCTTAGCGGCTTCACGCACCATTGTAGAGGCATTGACACCTTTCTTTACAAGGTCATCAGTAAGAGCGACCGTAAGAAGCGGCTTACCGGAAATATCGGAAGTAGCGGCAATGAAAGCAGTAGCTTCAGGTGAAAGCTGACGCACAAGGAAAGCAACATTCTTGACCATCTCAGGAGCGCGGACACCTATCATTGACACTACCTTGCATCCGTTCACTCCAACGGCAGCGGCTACAAGTTCGGCTGCAATCGAGCGTGTGCGCTCCTTCATAAACTCCTCCGCCTGCTTTCTCAGCTCGACATTCTCATCAATAGCCTTGCGTATAGCCTGACGTATATCCGGAGCATTATGGAACATCTCGCCCACAGCACGAAGCGTATCGGAAATGTCATCGATAAAACTCTCAGTAGCCTCTCCTGTTATAGCTTCAATACGACGGATACCGGCTGCAATGCTCGACTCGGATATAATACGGATCATACCGATGTTTCCAGTGTTGGGCACATGCGTGCCGCCACATAATTCAATGGAATCACCGTATTTGATGACACGTACTTCCTCACCATACTTTTCTCCGAAAAGAGCCATCGCACCTAACTCACGAGCCTCGGAAATAGGCATCGAACGACGCTCATCAAGAGGAATAGCCTTTCTTACATTTGCATTGGCAATATGCTCTACCTTACGGATCTCTTCAGGTGTGAGCTTCTGGAAATGGCTGAAATCAAAACGAAGAAGTTTGGGAGACACATAGGAGCCTTTCTGTTCAACATGCGAACCAAGCACCTCACGCAGTGCGGCATGGAGCAGATGTGTAGCAGAGTGGTTGCACTCTGTAGCTCTACGAGCCTTAGCGTCTATAACAGCCTCAAACTCAGCAGTTACATCGGCAGGAAGCCTCTTGGCAAGATGTACCGCCTGACCATTTTCACGTTTTGTATCGTATATCTCTATCTTATCGTCACCATTCACAAGCCAGCCGCTGTCGCCGACCTGACCGCCCATCTCAGCATAGAAAGGAGTGACAGAGAGTACTATCTGATAGAACTCCTTGCCTTTCTGCTTTACATTCCTATAGCGCAATATACGGGTTGGAGCCGATGTTGAATCATATCCGACAAACTCTGTCTCACCCTCACTGACAACAACCCAGTCAGTAGCCTCAACCGCCGCAGCATTGCGAGCACGAGTCTTCTGAGCATCCATCTCCTTATCGAACTCCACCTTATCCAAAGTCATGCCGTTCTCCTTAAGGATCAACTCAGTAAGGTCGAGAGGGAATCCATAAGTGTCATAAAGCACAAACGCATCTTTACCGGAAATCTCATTTTTCCCCTCCTTGCGAGCAACCTTAATAGCCTCGTCAAGTATGGAGATGCCCTTGTCAAGTGTACGCAGGAATGCATCCTCTTCCTCCTTTATGACCTTCATGATCAGCTCACGCTGAGCAGCGATTTCAGGATAAGCCTCACCCATCAAGTCAATCAAAGTATTAACAAGCTTATACATGAAAGCCTGCTTCTGATCAAGGAATGTATAAGCATAACGCACGGCGCGACGGAGGATACGGCGTATCACATATCCGGCCTTGGCATTGCCAGGGAGCTGTGAATCAGCTATAGAGAACGAAATAGTACGTACATGGTCGGCAATAACCCTCATGGCTATATCCACTTGCCTGTCCTCGCCATATTTCTTGCCTGAAAGACGGGATATAGTATCTATCAGAGGGGTAAACACATCGGTATCATAGTTGGATCGCTTACCCTGTAGGGCCATGCAAAGACGCTCAAAGCCCATTCCGGTATCTATAACCTTTGCGGGAAGAGCCTCAAGAGATCCGTCTGCTTTACGGTTGTACTGCATGAACACGAGATTCCATATCTCTATCACGAGGGGGTCGTCATGATTGACCAGCGAGGCACCATCCACTTTGGCACGCTCCTCGTCGGAACGAAGGTCAATATGTATCTCCGAACAAGGACCGCAAGGACCTGTGTCACCCATTTCCCAGAAATTATCATGCTTATTGCCATTTATGATATGTGACACAGGCAGATGTTTTTCCCAATATCCGGCAGCTTCATCGTCACGCGAAAGACCCTCTTCAGGAGAGCCCTCAAAAACAGTGGCATACAGCCTGTCGGGAGAAAGTCCGAGAACATCCACAAGATATTCCCATGCCCAGTCAATAGCCTCTTTCTTGAAGTAATCGCCAAAACTCCAGTTGCCAAGCATCTCGAACATGGTGTGGTGATATGTATCCATTCCCACCTCCTCAAGGTCGTTATGCTTGCCGGAAACTCGCAGACATTTCTGTGAATCAGCCACACGCTGATACTTTGCCGCCTTATTGCCAAGTATTATATCCTTGAACTGATTCATACCGGCGTTGGTGAACATCAACGTGGGATCATCCTTTACCACCATAGGAGCGGATGGCACTATATGATGACCTTTGGAACGGAAAAACTCCTTGAATGACTCGCGTATCTCCTTTGCTGTCAACATGATTATGATTGTTTTATTGTTGTCGTGTAGATTGAAAAATTTCGGGCACAAAGTTACGCATTTTTTCTTTTACAGCCAAAGAGTCGATACAATTCCCCAGCCCACAACACTACAGATGTACCACCTATTATAATAAGCCAGTCCGTGAAATTAAGAGGCACCACATTGAAGAACTCGCGCCCAAGCTCCACTATAGCGATCTGACCGGCAAGAATAAATCCCGCAATCATCACAAACTCCGAGCACCCTTTGAAATGCAATGCCGAACGACCTGTAGCAAAAGCCTTCGCATTAAAAAGATTCCAGAACTGCAAGAACACGAATATAGTGAAGAACATCGACAACTCATAAGAAGAGAACCCCTTGTTCTCGACAATGAATGTGGCACGCCACATGTCTGTGAGCGAATCAAGAGCTGTGTGCTGGAAGTACCACATGAGCCCGAACAGGAAGAAAAAGAACATAAGCCCTACCGACACTATCATCCACCCCATCGGGCGATTGATGATGAATGCCGTGCGTGATCGCGGAGCCTCGTGCATCACTGACTCGGAAGGGGGCAATGTGGCAAGAGCCATCGCCGCAAAAGTATCCATAATAAGATTCACCCACAGCATCTGAGTGACTGTGAGAGGAGACTGCATGCCCATGAATGCCCCGGCGAGCACAATGAACGATGCCGCAACATTGACCGTCATCTGGAAAAGTATGAACCTCTGGATGTTACGGTACAGAGACCTACCCCACATTACAGCTCTGCCTATTGATGTGAACGAATTATCGACAATTGTTATATCCGAAGCCTCCTTTGCCACAGATGTGCCGTCGCCCATCGACAGCCCGACATGTGCCGCCTTGAGAGCCGGGGCGTCATTTGTGCCGTCACCAGTCACAGCAACCACTTCATTGTTGGACTGAAGAGCCTCCACAAGCCTCTTTTTATCCATCGGTCGTGCACGAGCTATTATCTTCAGATCGCCGACCCGCTCGCGAAGCTCATCATCGGACAATCCGGCAAACTCCGTGCCTGTGATAATATTGCGGTCTGTGTCATTCTCATTCCAAAGCCCTATCTGACGACCTATCTCTCTGGCTGTGGCAGGAGTGTCACCGGTGACAATCTTGACATTAATCCCCGCTGCCAGAACCTCGTCCACAGCCTGAGGGACATCAGGACGCACCGGATCTGCAATGGCAACAATGCCAAGAAAATGCAACGCATCACCAAGCGATGACATATCCTTAAGATCAACATTATTACCAGAAGGAATCTCTGCACAAGCAAACCCGAGGGTACGCATAGCCTGATTCTGATAGCCCATAAGAGAACTGTCAATGGAGCTACGAGTCACACCTTCAGGAAAAACGGAACAAAGTGCTGCTACAATCTCAGGAGCTCCCTTCACATACACAACACGCTTTCCGCACTCATTATCAATCATCGTTGCCATATACTTGCGTTCTGTAGTAAACGGCAACTCATCAACAAGCACAACCGACTCTTTCAACTTAAGGTAATCGATTCCTTGTGAATGCAGCCACAGCAACAACGCGCCTTCTGTCGGGTTGCCAAGCGCCACCGGATGATCTTTGGATGAGAGATCAAGCTGGGCAGTACTGTTTACAGCAATGCCCTCGGCAATTGTGTGCGCCAACAACGATGCCCCCAGTTTCTGCCCCTCAAGCCCATAGAAACAGGTGTCGCTCACCTGCATCTGATTCTGTGTGAGCGTACCGGTCTTATCGGTGCATATCACGGTGGTCGCCCCCATAGTCTCACATGCATGCATCTTCCTCACAAGATTGTTGGTCTTAAGCATCCTGCGCATAGAATAGGCAAGCGAAAGTGTCACAGCCATAGGCAACCCCTCCGGTACAGAAACCACCACAAGGGTAACAGCTATCATTATGGTCTGCAAGAAATAAGCCAGGAAATGCACCCACTCAAACTCAATAGCCGGATTCGTGAAATACATCACTGTGCGACCAGCTACAATCAGAACGGCAAAAGCATAGCTGACTATCGATATAAGTCTTCCGAGCCCCTCAAGCTGCTCGTTAAGCGGGGTCTTTACACTATCATCTATCTGCGCAGCAACAAACACCTTGCCGTTCTCAGTGTTGTCACCCACTGCGAGCACCTTCATCACCCCATGCCCTTCCATAATCTTGGTACCGCGCATCACATGGTCAGACGCAAATGTGGCATCCGGATCAAAATCATCAGGATTAGTGGTCTTATGCGCCACCGGCTCCCCTGTCAGTGTTGATTCATCCACATTCAGCGACACAGCCTCAAGCAATTGTCCGTCAGCAGGGATCTCTTCTCCGGTGTTCAGTAACACTATATCACCCGTAACTACATCACGTTTAGGAATCTCAATGGTCAAGCCATTACGTATCACCTGCACCGGGACATCATCGTTGACCTGGTTAAGTATTGCAAACTCCCTGTCGGCTTTCTGCTCGAAATAGAAACCAAGGCCTGTCGCCAGAATGATTGCCAGAAAAATACCTATAGGCTCAAAGAAAACTTTGAATCCCTCGTTCAGAACAGCATACTCATATATAGATATGGCTACCGACAGTACCCCTGCCACCATAAGGATTATAATCAGGGGATCAGAAAACTTTTCAAGAAATTTCTTCCATACCGGCTCCTTCTCAGGAGGAGTCAGTATATTCATACCATTCACCCTACGGCTTTCGGCAACCTGGGCATCGTTAAGACCTGAGTATCGATGATGTTTACTCATAAGGCACAAGCAGTTTTGACAATTTGCACAAGAAAAAGAAATGGAGATCAAATAAAAGAAACTCCAGATAAAAAGAATAAAGCTGGTCACTCGTAATCGGTACGGGTAATCAGCTTAATACCTTCGAAGAGTCCGGCTTTTCATTTCATCCAGACCTTCTGTGTTAAGTTGGCAACTAAATTAGTTGGCAGCTACTACGGTGTCGGCGGGAGCTACTACGCTGTCAGCTGCAACTGTATCAACAGTAACAACCTCTTCAACAACAGCCTCCTCAACAGCTACAGTATCGGTAGCTTCCTGGGCAGCCTTCTCAGAAGAACCGCAAGAGAAAAGAGATGCGCTGAATGCGACAGCGGCTACTAAAACTAACTTTTTCATTTTCTTTTTTTCTCGTTAAATTATTGAACAATATTTAAGCTTCAAAAACGATGCAAAGGTAAAACAAAAAACTGACATACCAAACTTTTTTTATGCTTTTTTTGGCGGAACGCCGCTTTTTTGTGAAAAAAATTAAATTTTCGTAAAACCCAAGCTCATTTTTTAACAAGGAACTAACTTTAGGTGGATTTTTGCCACTTTATTATTACCTTTGCATCGGGTGAATTCAAATCCGTTTATTATGGAACAAATTACCAACAAGAGATACTATAAAATAAGCGAAGTGGCTGAGATAATCAATGTGGCTGCTTCCACCCTCCGGTTTTGGGAAACCCAGTTCCATATTCTGAAACCGAAGCGCAACGACAGGGGCACACGGTTCTACACCCCAGCTGACCTGGAGAATGCAAGAATGATAAAATACCTTGTTCATGACAAAGGACTAAAGATCGAAGCCGCATTGGAGCAGATAAGGGTCAACAAGGATGGCGTGTCACGGAAAGCCGAAGCCCTGAACAGACTCTCAGATGTTCGGAACAGGCTTCAGGACCTCATTGATTCCCTCCACAAACTCCGCTAAATAGAAATATGGCAACAGTAAAAAAAAGAAAGAAAAAAGGCAATGAATCATGGCTTACCCGGCACTCACTGGGAGTAATGACAGCTGTCATAGCAATAATCGTAGCCATCGGGGCTGTATTCGCATTTGCATTCATCCCATACACAGGAGGCAATGACAAGGAAGGCGACTGGGTATATATCCCACACGGAGCATCCACAGCGCAAGTAAGGGACAGCCTAAAGAATTCGCTCGGATCATCAATGGGCACACGCATATATATAATGTGGAAACTGATGGGCAATAATCCAGCCAAAACCGAAGGTGCCTACCGCATGGACCCGGGACAGACCGCACTTGGCATAGCCAGAAGAATGGCTACAGGACGCCAGACACCTGTCACAGTGACCTTCAACAGCACCCGCACAATGCAACAGCTTGCCGACAGGATAGCATCTCAACTCCAATGCTCACCAGAGGAATTCATGGATGCCTGTGCAGAAGTGCTCCCTGAACATGGATTCAAACGTGCCACATATCCGGCAGCATTCATTCCGGACACATATGAATTCTATTGGAGCGCAACCCCCGAAAACGTCGTGAAACGCCTGTTGGATTATCGCGACAATTTCTGGAACGAGGAAAGGACAAAAAAGGCAAAGTCTCTTGGGCTCAGCAAGGTTGAAGTAGCCACAGTTGCCTCTATAATTGAAGAAGAGACCGCAAAGAAAGATGAAAGACCGCTCGTTGCAAGACTTTATCTCAATCGACTGAACAAAGGGATGCGCCTGCAAGCCGACCCTACAGTAAAATTCGCGGTAGGAGACTTCAAATTAAGACGCATTCGCGGTGAACATCTAAGGGTGTCTTCTCCTTATAATACATATAAAGTGGAAGGACTGCCGCCGGGACCTATACGAGTGCCGACCGCCTCGGCTTTAGATGATGTGCTCAATGCCCCACACCATAATTATATATATATGTGTGCCAAGGAGGACTTTTCCGGCTATCATAACTTCGCTACTGACTATGCCACCCATCAAGCCAATGCCAGGAGATATCAGAAAGCCCTTAACCAAAGGAACATAATGTGACGGATATTCCGGATTATATAAAAACTAAACAAATATCAACCAACGTTTCAATTAAACATTTATGAAAAGCGTAAAATCTATCATCCTAACGCTGTTGCTCGTGATGAGCGCATCAGCCGCACATGCAGGCGGACTTTTCCGTTTCGGTCCCAAAGTCGGCCTAACTGTCAACGAACTTCACTTCAACAGCAGCACGTTTGACGGAAGCAACAAGACAGGTTGGACCGCCGGTGTCATGACCGAGTTTAAAGTGCCTGTAATCGGTATCGGAGCAGACCTTTCAATGATGTATGTACGCCGCAATTCAGACTTCATGGCTAAGAACTCCAGCAGCAACAACACATCCGACAACCGAGACTACATCGAAATCCCCCTCAACCTCCGCTACAATCTCTCTCTGCCTGTAATCAACAATGTGATTATGCCTTACATTGCAGCTGGTCCAAGCGTGTCATTCCTCACAAGCCGTCGCTCGGTGGAAAACGCATTCCGCAACAAGTCGGTCGACTGGGCCCTTAACTTCGGCATCGGCGTACAGCTCGTGAAACATATCGATATCAGCGCTCGTTACGGTCTCGGTCTCACCAAAGCCGTGAAAGCGATATCCGACTATGAGGATGCCGGAATCCAAGGGAAAAACCGCTATTGGACGATCTCTGTAGCATACCTTTTCTAAAATATTCAAGCCAGGATATTATCGTGGCAAAAAAACTAGCCCTTATAGGCGGAGGCGGGCACGCCCTGTCTCTGCTTGACATACTCCAGCCGCCATTAATGGTGGCTGGATATGTCGACTTTGGCATATCACCCAAAATGCCTATACCCTTTTTAGGTAACGACAGCGAATTCATCTCCCCAAATACCAGAGATGAATTCGATATCCTCATCACAATGGTAAGCGGTCCTGATTGCAATCTGGACACAAGGGCAAAAGTGATAGAATGCTATTCCGGATATACATCACCGTCAATTATAGCCCCTACGGCAATTGTATCAAGCTCGTCCCATATAGGGGTCGGGGCTATTGTGTTTCACAGAGCTGTGGTAAACACAGGGTCTGACATAGGCTGCCACTCCATAATCAACACCGGAGCTATAATAGAACACGAATGCCGGATCGGAAATAATGTGTTTATCGGACCCGGTGCCATAGTATGCGGAGGAGCCATCATAGGCGACAACACATACATCGGGGCAGGAGCCATAATAAAACCGGGGGCACACATCTGTCACAGCACCATAATCGGGGCCGGAGCCGTAGTGATACAGGACATCTCTATCCCAGGAACCTACAAAGGGGTTCCTGCTAAATAAAACGCACACACCGCCATATGCAGCTACATCCTCACACAATAATCATCGCAGAGGCCGGAGTCAACCACAACGGCTCACTGGAAACAGCAATCGAGATGGTCCGCCGGGCAGCGGATGCAGGGGTTGACTATGTTAAATTCCAGACATTCAAAGCCGAATCACTGGTCTCTGCAACAGCCCCCCAAGCCAAATACCAGAAGGACAACTGCGGTGGCGACGGCACACAGCTCACAATGCTCCGGGCACTTGAGCTCAATGAGAATGACTTCATGATTCTTGCCGAAGAATGCAACCGATGCGGAGTTGGGTTCATGAGTACCCCTTTCGACATGCAGTCCATCGACTTCCTGTCCTCCGTCAACATGGATTATTGGAAAATCCCTTCAGGAGAAATCACCAACCTACCCTACCTGCGCAAAATAGCATCCAAAGGCGGACGCATCATTCTTTCCACTGGAATGTCAACAATTGACGAGGTAAAAGATGCCGTAACAGCACTTTCACTCGGAGGGGTTGACAAGAAAGACATCTATCTGCTCCACTGCACAACCCAATACCCTACCCCACACGAGGCAGTCAACCTACGTGCAATGGACTCACTGAAAGAGTTAGGATGCGCAGGAGTAGGATACAGTGACCATACCAGAGGGATACTGGTCCCGATCGCCGCTGTAGCCCGCGGAGCTGAAATAATAGAAAAACATTTCACCCTTGACCATGATATGCCGGGACCGGACCACAAGGCATCACTATCCACCGATGAGCTCAAGGAGATGGTGTCGTCTATAAGAGAAGTCGAAAAAATCCTCGGATCTGAAATAAAGGAAGTAACAGCGACCGAACAGCCCAACATTACTGTTGCACGAAAAAGCATTGTGGCATCACGCTCTATACGCAAAGGAGAACCTCTCACTGACCACAACATAACAACCAAACGACCGGGATCAGGCATAAGCCCTATGCTATGGGATTCTGTCATTGGCTCACATGCCATAAGAGACTTCCTTGCCGACGAACCGATTGAGATATAAGACACTATGGCATTTCCTATATCCAGGCATTCTGACGCTCTTTCACAGCCATAGACTCGCTTAGGAGCCTCACAAATTCCTGCATAGACCGTTTGCGGTAAGAGCCCTTAAGAGTATGCACACATCCTGCCATCTCATTGTCAGGAATATCAAGCGGAATAGCTTTCACCCCTTTCTCATTATGTATCGTAGCCTCAGCGAGCACCGACACGAGCTGGCTACAACGTATAAGTTTCAGAAGAATATTCACCTCATTTAGCTCTATACGTATGCGGAACTTATTATATGGGGTGACTATGTGGTCAAATGCATTGCGAGCCTGTAGCCCTTTGGATGGCAACGCCAGATCGTAGCGTTCGAGTTGCGATAATGTCACAGCCCTACATGTAGCAAGAGGATGGTACTCAGCCACCACTGCCGACAGGCAATTCTGAAATAAAATATGGGACTCCACCCCATCGACAGGCAATGTTGGCCTGAAAGCAAGCACAAAATCCACTTCTCGCTTACGAAGCAGCTCCATCAGCTCAGCCATAGGCTTATAGAAAATGGTAAGCCTCACCTTAGGGTACATTTTCATAAAAGTGAGCAATGTCTCAGTAAGTATAGGGCTGAATGAATAGGTCACACCGATATTAATGGTGCCTATAGATATCTTGTTAAGATCATTCACCCTGTCGATACATATCTCTGCATCATGCAGTGTCTTTTGCGCATAAGGAAGCATCTCAGCCCCGGCCTCTGTGAGCATAACACTATGGCTGCTGCGCATAAGCAGTTGGGTGCCAAACTCATTCTCCAACTGTTTAATCTGCTGAGAGAGGGTGCTCTGAGTGACGTTAAGCATCTTGGATGCTTCGGAAAAATTCAAAGTCTCGGCAACCTTTACAAAATATTTCAATTGGCGCAGTTCCATCTGTCAATATTTTACCTAAGCGATATACGCTAAAATTTAAATGCAAAATTACGTATTATAAATCTATCTTGTAGCCTGGAAAGACACTTTTTTGAATATAAAGATCGGGAGCGTGGCACCCACCACCATACACAATATTATACATCCACACATCATACCGTTTCGGGCAAAAAGATAGAAATAATGCTCAAATGCCCCTTGCTCACTACTGAGCAGACACATTGCAAGCCCGCCAAACGACCGGTAGGCATACATACCGGGTATCATCGGCAGCAATGCCGGGAAAAAACATGCCTCAGCAGGTGTACGAGCCACAGGCGAAAGATACACCGATAGAACCCCTACGGCGAATGACGCCACCGCTGTCGACAATATTATATTGATGTAAAGACAATCCATGAGTACAAAACGCAACGAATGGCCTACCGCCGCGATCAATGCGCAATAGACATAAGCCCTACGCGGAGGTCGGCTTATAGCCGCAAAACCGATAGCTGCTATCGCAGCAAACAATGCATCCTGAAATATTTTTTCAACCATAGCTCACTTTTTTCTAAAACATTCCTACATTCATAAACATCATCCCACCGCAAAGACCTATTGACAGGCAGCACGTAAGCACCACAGCATCCACAAAACGGCTGAAAGCACATACGTAATGGCGATACAACATATCACTGAAAGAATTAAGCAATGGGATGCCTGGTACAAGATACAGCACACTCGTACCCAAAGCTATGAATGGAGTATTGCCCAACGAAAACAATATCCCTGTGGCTCCGAGCACCGAAGACACAAAAGAACATGCCATAAACACGGCTCTGACATCCCACCCCTTGTCAAGTAAAATCTGCTTAAGATAATATCCTGCAAGAGTGGCAATGAACACAACCACCATAGCCACAGCATCCCCGCCAAACAATCGACAAAACGACGCATTGGCAACAGAAGCGAGCAAAAGAACCAACCATTCGTTCTGACTGTCACCTTCAACTATATCAGCCATCTCCGCATGCGCATCCTCAAAGCCTATCCTGCCGTCAGCAATAGCCCAGCTCAACTCGCTCAACCTTGTGTTCATGTCAAAACTCACAGGCACACACCTCACCGACACCACAGCAGTCACCGCATCTTCATTCCTATTGTCCCATACCGACACATGTATATGCCTTGGCATGATCGACAATTCCACACGTGTCCCATAGGCTGCCGCTATGCGTTGCACATTCTTTTCAAGCCTGATACAAGTGGCACCACATCCATAAAGCCACGCACTATACTGCGATATGAACATACATACCTCCCTTGCCGAAGGACACACCTCACTCTTCACAGTCGTCATCATATTCCTCAGGTTTAACAGGATCTCCCGGAATAAAAAACACTTCCCTCTCACTACCAAGCTCAAAGAGCTTATGACCGCCCTTCGCATTAACGCGAAATCCATGAGCCAAACGCACAAAAACAATCAAAATAAACAAGCCTACCACACAGCTCCATGTAAGCATAGGAATATCCATAATCATAAAAGTTTATAAATTCTTTTATGCAAAGGAACAAACTTTAAGTTGAGCCAGCCACACCTGACATATGTATTTGTCGATAGCAACTATCGTTAAACGAAAAAACCGTCTGCCACAAGCAATGTGACCGACGGCCTAACAAACAAAAAATGAACGAACAAATAGTACCTCGGAGGGGAATCGAACCCCTATCTGAAAATTAGGAATTTCCCATTCTATCCATTGAACTACCAAGGCATCCATGCTCTGATAAAGCTTTGCAAAGTTACTCATTATTCAAGAATTCTCCAAATCCAAGTGTCAACTTTATCATTTGAAACACATAAAAAGCATCCACTTTTCACATTTAAATCTAATGAGAGTATCTAAATTATAAATTGTAATACAACAACTCTTGGTTTAATATTATTTAACTCAGGCTACGGATTTTCTTTGATTAAATTTAAGTAATTTTGCGTGTTATAAAACATAGTTTCACAGCACGCCTCATGATTAAAAGCACGATAGAGCAACTATTAACTGATGATTTTGCCGAAATTTGGCGTTTATTGAGCACTGATGAAAAGCATTTGCTCGCCGAAAATTTCACAATTCATCACTATAGAAAGAACCAGGTGATATATGCCGAAAAGGAGGAACCTGAGTTCTTATGGTGCCTTATTGAAGGTAAAGTAAAGAAATACAAAGACGGAATAGGCGGAAGATGCCAGATAATCAGGCTCATAAAGCCTATTGAATACTTCGGCTACCGCGCATATTTTGCAGGAGAACATTATGTGTCAAGCGCAGCAACCCTTGAGCCGTCCACCCTGGCAACCATCCCAATGTCTCTTGTGGAAAGCCTGATTGCCAACAACAACAAGCTTGCCATGTTCTTCATTCATGAGCTGTCGCGCAACCTCGGATCATCCGACACCAAGATTGTAAACCTCACACAGAAACACATCCGTGGCCGACTCGCTGAAGCCCTCATCGTACTTCTTGACAATTACGGTGTTGAGGAAGACGACAATATGACCCTGAAAATATATCTTGGCAGAGAGGACTTGGCGAACCTGTCCAATATGACCACATCCAATGCCATAAGGACCTTGAGTCAATTTGTCAACGATCATCTGATAGTTGTTGACGGACGCAAGATAAAGATACTAAACGAACCTCAGCTCCGTAAGATCTCAAAACACGGATAATCAGCTCTCGAAGACACCCTTTCCGATATATGGCAAGCACCCCTAAATTCGCATCCAAGATAGGTCTTATCGCCGCCACAGTAGGATCTGCCGTAGGCTTAGGCAACGTATGGAGGTTTCCGGCCGAAGTACAGAGCAACGGCGGAGCAGCGTTCTTGCTGATATACATCATATGCATATTCCTGTTAGGCATCCCTGTCATGACTGCCGAATTTGCTCTCGGAAGGGGTGGCGAGTCCGATGCTGCCGGAGTGTATGCGCGAGTTACACCCGGGCGTAAAGGGTGGTGGCTCGCCGGAGTGCTCGCAATAACGGCATCCTACCTTATATTGTCTTTCTATATGGTAGTGTCCGGATGGACGTTTGAATATCTCGTACAGTCAATAACAGGCGACCTGTACTCCTCACCCTCCATCGGAGAAGAGGCATTCAAGGAACGTATGGGAAGCTACATCACCGGCACCTATCGCCCCATAGTCATGACTGTCATAATGATAGCTGCAAACATATATGTTCTGCTGCGAGGCGTGCAGGCAGGCATAGAAAAGATGTCGAACGTCATGATGCCTGTGCTTTTTTTATTGCTACTGATATTCTGTGGCGTATCTCTGTCGCTCGACAAGGCACCCGAGGGTCTTGAATTCTTCCTTAAGCCTGATTTTTCAGTAATAACACCCGGCACAGTAGTCAATGCTTTGGGCCAGGCATTCTTCTCGCTGAGCCTTGCAATGGGAATCCTTGTGACATATGCCAGCTACTATCCTGCTGAAGCCAGACTCACCCGCACAGCCGTCACAGTGTCACTTCTGGATCTCATGGTTGCATTCTTTATGGGCATAATCATCTTTCCGGCAGTCATGACGTTCGGTTTGCAGGACAGCAATCTTGCCGGTTCAGCCCTTGTATTCATCACATTGCCCGAGATATTCGCACAGATGGGAGGCACACGCCTTTGGTCATCACTGTTCTTCCTGCTCCTGACACTTGCTGCATTCACTTCCACCATATCACTTGCAGAAGTATCCGTAGCCTTCATGCAGAAACGTGCCGGGATGTCACGTACAGCGGCTGTACTTACTGTTACAGCTCCTCTTCTGCTCCTAAGCCCGATATGCTCACTATCGGTAGGTCCATGGAGCGGATACACTATAGCCGGACTCACTATATTCGACTTCCTTGACACCATCACCACCAATTTCATGCTCCCCATAGGCGGGATACTCATATGCGCATACATGGGATGGATAGCCCCGAAATCGTTTTTCCAAAAAGAGCTCACCAATGATGGCAAGCTCCGTTCGAGAGCACTCGGACTGATTCATTTCATTGTCAAATGGATAGCACCGGTGCTAATTACCGCGATACTTATAGGGCAGCTAATCTGACCTCCTGGACATCTTTCCGTCTTTAGCCCCTGGGTAAGTGATCTTTCCGGTTGCACGGTCGTAAGTTATCACCGTGTCGAGCATCGTGAGTTTATAGTAATGTTTATCCCTCTTCATTTCATATACATCGGACTGCTGTTCGGTAGCCTGAAGATACTCATACAGATCAGTAGGCAATTGGTCATACATCAATACCTGAGGGAGCACCGACCCGTTACCATCAATCTCTTTCCACATATCATCGCCGTCAAATGTAATAGTCGGACCACCTGAAAGCTGCACCATACAGCCACCATCCTTAAGCTCCTGAAAACTCTTAACACCAAGCCCAGGGAAATACTGCGTTGTAAACTTTGACACCGCCGATGGCATTTCCTCGGATGCATCACTCGAACATGCACCAAACACCACAAAGATGCCAAGCACCATAAACAGAAGTATGTTATAAGTCTTTTTCATGATGATCGAAAAGAATTATTAATATCCTTAATCACTTTTCACTAAAACGCCCGAGAGGGTTAATTTGTTGTAATTTCGAGTAATAAGTTTTAACTATATCAACCTTACAAGATAAAGTGAAGTTATTATTTCAGAATCAAGTTTCATGATTATATAACTTCTTTATATGGATAGAACAATCAAACCCTCAGAGATAAAGGCTGTTGTCGAAACCGCCTATAATAAGTATAAGGATTTCAAAGTAGCAGGGGCAGCCCCCGACCCACGTGTATCGGCAATGAATCCCGGGAAGATGAGCGTGTCGGTATGCCTGACGGACGGCACACGTTTCGGCTACGGTGACACCGAAGCTGCATTTGCCATAGGATCAATGATGCGCATACCTATGTACATACAGCTTTACAGCCAAATGAGCCCTCACGACCTTGTTCACAAGATGGGGAAATGTGGGATATCGTGCCACTCATCAAACGTTGAAAAGCCTACAGGACTACACGCCAAAAGCCTGCGTCTCGCAAGCCTAATCGAACCCACCGGCGACAGTGATGGTAAAATGGCAATACTATCCGACTTGATGATATCACTTATGGGCTCTTCACCGGTGCTGGACGATGCAATGTATAAGGCTAATGTCAAAGCCAATATCGATAACCGCATCGAAAACAGACTTGCAGAAGCAGGCTACGAACTATACGACAATGCAACTGTGGCAATTGACATAGTTAACAAACTAAATTCAATGCTGGTAACCACTGCACAGCTTGCAGAGATGGGTGCTACAATTGCATCCGACGGAATGAATCCGGCATCCCAAGAGCATGTGTTTGACAGCAAAATTTCTGAGTCAATTGTGGCCATGATAGCCGCAAAAGGACCAAAAAGCATAAGAAGACCATGGCTTATGATCACCGGAGTGCCAGCCATATCGAGCTTCGGCGGAGGCCTACTCGCTGTAATCCCCGGATTCGGAGCAATAGCCACATTCTCGCCTGAACTGGTCAACGGTACTATTCCATATAAGGCGGCATTTGCCATGAAAGAGATTGTGACTTCGCTCGATCTGAATGTATTCGCTTCATCCAGAGTGAGGGTGGCTGAATGAGCAATGAAAAAGTGATACACATATCACTTTAAGATCGATATCACCGCATCATTTTTACTGAGTTCAAGTAACTGGACCTAAAAATGATGCGGCTTTTATTTGGTCAGATTAACGATTCTTGGTAACTTTGTTTCAAATTTGAAAAGAATAAATCAACCGATGCTCGCAGATCGTGTATCAGACATTCTCAGCCTTACAGGACAGTCACTGAAAAGCCTTGTAAAACTTGCCATACAGTCGCAGCAACCATCCATAAAAAACTCTGACCATAATGGCAAGCGACTGATAATCCTTGGCAACGGACCGTCACTTGCCGACAATCTGGCAAACGATATGGACATACTGCTTTCCAACGACACCCTATCTGTTAATTTTGCCGCCAACACCCCCGAGTTCATAAGCCTCCGACCCAAATACTATCTGCTTATGGACCCGCATTTTTTTCAGAGTCCACCATCTGATCCTAATGTCACAAAACTCTTCCGAAACCTCAACAATGAGGTGGATTGGGACATGACATTATACCTTCCTGTAAAATACTCCGCAACATCCATAGGACTTAGCAATCCTCATATACATATCGAGAACTTCAATACAGTAGGTATCGACGGATTCAACAAGCTAAAAGATATAGCCTTTGACGCCGGAAGAGGACTCCCCCGCCCCCGCAACGTGCTCATCCCATCAATAATGGCAGGGATATGGGCAGGATATAAAGAAATAATACTTCTCGGAGCTGACCATAGCTGGCTCAAGACCCTTGAGGTAAATGACGACAACTATGTGGTGAGCATACAGCCTCATTTCTATAAAGACGGCGAGGAGGAACTCAAAAGGGTCGCAACCCTATACCGGGATATACATCTTCATGAACTCCTGCTAAGATTCCAGATTGCGTTTAAGAGCCATCACGAAGTCAAAAGATACGCCGATGCTCGCAATATAGAAATTTACAACGCAACACCAGGTTCGTACATAGATGCATTTCCACGCAAGGACCTAAGAACAATTACAGCATACAACAAGTGAGCACACACCATCAGCCTCACATTAAACCGCACAAATTAAGATTATGGAAATAGGCTCCAGGATTCCCGACATGCTCGGAATTGACCAGAACGGCAATGAAGTAAAATTAAGCGACTACCCCGGCCGTAGCATCGCACTATATTTCTATCCAAAGGACTCGACATCGGGCTGCACCGCCCAGGCATGCAACCTTCGCGATAACTATCAGGCACTCATCGATGCCGGATACCAGGTGATAGGTGTAAGCGTCGACAGCGCGGATTCCCACAAAAAGTTCATAGCCAAAAATTCACTCCCATTCCCACTCATAACCGATTCCGACCATAAACTCGTAAACGAATTTGGAGTATGGGGAGAAAAATCCATGTACGGACGCAAATATATGGGCACATTCCGCACCACTTTTATCATATCACCAGAGGGCACAGTCACTCGAATCATATCGCCAAAAGAAGTGAAGACCAAGAATCACGCCGAACAGATACTTAACACCCGATAATACTTAAAGAATAGGGAAAAGAGTTGAACAGTTAACGGAAAATGCCTACCTTTGCACCGTAATCTGAAACAACCTTTATGGATCTTTCCGGTAAGCAAGAAATTCTTGACAAGCGTTATCTGCGCATGGCGCGGATATGGGCTGAAAACTCCTATTGCGAACGTCGAAAGGTAGGTGCGCTTCTTGTGAAGGACCGCACCATCATTTCTGACGGTTTCAACGGCACCCCCGCAGGATTTGAAAACATCTGTGAGGATGCTGACGGTGTTACCAAAACCTACGTGTTACATGCCGAGGCAAATGCTATAACCAAGGTGGCTCGCTCCAATAATTCAAGCGAAGGAGCCACCCTGTATATCACCGCATCACCATGCCTGGATTGCGCCAAACTGATCATACAGGCGGGCATACGCAGAGTTGTATTCAACGAGCTCTATCGTATAACCGACGGAATCGACCTTCTCAACCGTGCAGGCATAGAATGTCGACACATACCTGATACTCATTAACATTAGTTTTTTAGACCCGCTCTAACACTCTTATGAACAATCGCCTTAAGAACCCCGGAGTCTGGATGCCCCTGGCACTGGCGTTAGCCCTTGTAGGAGGGATGTGGATAGGCAAAACCTTCTTCAACAACTACCACGGATGGGACTCCCGCTCAAAGCTTGACACCATCCTTGAGCTTATCAACAAGAATTACGTCGATGAAATCGACACGGACAGCATTCTTGAAGTTTCATTTCCAGAAATAATATCCCATCTCGATCCACACTCTGTATATATACCCGCATCAGATCTACAAAGTGTCAACGAAGAGCTTGAAGGCTCATTCTCAGGCATAGGCATATCATTCAATATGCTTGGCGACACCATCAACGTGCTTGAAGTGATATCCGGCGGACCGTCCGAAAAAGTGGGTATACTGCCTGGCGACCGTATCATCACTATCAACGATTCTCTTGTTGCAGGACAGAAATGGACTAACAGCAAAGTGATGAGCAATCTTCGAGGCCCCAAAGGCTCGACCGTGCGTCTCGGCATAAAAAGACCTACCGCCAAGGAGCTATTGCCATATGATGTGAAGCGCGATGACATACCTGTGACGTCAATCGATGCCTCCTACTTCATCGACGACGAAGTGGGATACATCAAGATCAATAAGTTCGGAGCCACAACCTACAGTGAGTTCCTTACATCCATGGTGACACTGATGGCTGACGGAGCTAAAAGATTCATAATCGACCTTCGCGGAAACGGAGGTGGATTCATGGACCATGCTGTACTTATGGCAAATGAGTTTCTTCCGTCAGGGAGCCCTATTGTAGCCATCAAAGGGAAAAACAGATCTCGCGACAATGCCACAATGAGCGATGGGTCAGGCTCTTTTAAAGATAAAGAATTAGTGGTGCTCCTTGACGAGATATCGGCAAGCGCAAGCGAGATCTTCGCCGGTGCCATGCAGGACAACGACCGCGGACTCATCATCGGACGCCGTTCATTCGGAAAAGGACTTGTCCAGAATCAGCTTGAGCTCCCTGACAGCAGCGCCCTCCGCCTCACAATAGCTCGCTACTACACCCCCTCAGGCAGATGCATCCAGAAAACATATGCCCCAGGAGTGGACTACGAGCGTGAACTGCTCAACCGTTTCGAGCATGGCGAGCTCTATAGCGCAGACTCCATCAAACAGGATAAGTCCCTTGAATTCACCACACTCCACGGCAGGACTGTATATGGCGGAGGCGGAATCACTCCCGACATATTCGTCCCAAACGATTCAACCGGAATCACATCCTATTATATAAATGTGATAAATGCTGGGCTCATACCGAAATACACCTTTGAATACACAGATGCAAACCGTGCAAACCTGTCAAAAAGCAAAGACGGCCATGAGCTCCTGACAATGCTGCCTGATGACGACACTCTACTCCAGAACTTCGTGAACTACGCACAGAAAAACGGAGTAGCACCACGGTGGTATTACATAAACCTTTCACGCGACCTGCTTGTTAATAGCTTAAAAGCAATGATTGCCCGCAACATACATGGCGTGCAGGGATACTACGAAGTGATGAACGATTCAGATCCGACTGTCCTTGCAGCACTTGAAGCCTTGAATTCAGGCAAATCAGCTTTCCCTATAACCGACAGCAACGCGAAGAAGGACAATGAATAAGGACGATATACGACGCAGGATCAAGGCCCGCAAAACTATGCTTGATGCAGCTGAAAAAAATTCAGCTGCTGAGAAAGTGTTCTCCATACTGGAAAAGACGGCAGCGTTCATGCTTGCCGACAGAATACTCATGTACCACTCTCTTCCTGACGAGCTATCAACCCATAAGTTCATAGACCGCTGGGCATCGAAGAAGCACTTCTATCTGCCACGTGTCAACGGTGTAAACCTCGACATACTCCCTTACGACGAGACTCGACTGTCATTAGGCTCATTTCAGATAGAGGAGCCTACAGGCGACGACACTACCGACATCAACGATATTGAACTGATAATAGTGCCAGCAGTCGCATACGACCGTCAAGGCAACCGCGTAGGCAGGGGCAAAGGGTATTATGACCGATTGCTTACAGGAAGCAAAGCCACAAAAATAGGGGTCGGCTACGACTTCCAGCTTATAGAAGAAGGCATAGACACCGACCCCCATGATGTACGCATGGATGTGGTGATAACCGAATCCCACCACATAGTCATCCGTCGGAAATAGAAAACTCTTTGTGCATATCCATAAACCGCTCCAGCGTATCAGGTGAGAACCTTTCCATCGACCTGATCACTCTGTCGAGCGGTTTTCTTTTCATATCTCCACCTTTTGAGTAAAACTTATCGGCATAACACACCAGTCGCTCAAGGGTACTCTCAGGGACATAATCTCCAATCGGTAACGGCAAACCCTGCTGACGGATATCGGCAGCAGTAATACCGGCTCCTGTGTGACGCTCCGCCACACGTGCATACTGTTCGCTCACCCCTTCCTTTCTCAGAAGTTCAGCCCCCAACACTCCATGCATTATATATGGCTCATCTCCGTCACAACCTATGTCAACAGCTGATGTCAGGAATATACCTATGTCATGAAGCATTGCCGCCTCGCGTATATCCTCAGGCGGCAATCTAAGACACTTCTTACATGCAATCTCAAGCGCGAGATCAGCCACCTGGCTACAATGGCGCATAAGTATTACCCGCCGGGAAGTCCCCGGCGGGTAATACTTATCTATGATTTCCTGATAGCTCAAAGCCATATGGGACCTTATTCGACAATGGTACACCATCCGTGCCTGTCCTCGATCTCTCCGAGTCGAATGGCATTAAGCGTCTCATACAGACGAGTGGTTATCGGACCTGGCTCTCCATTCTTTGACACCACATATTTCTTACCGGTGTCAAGATCGTCAATCTCACCTACCGGTGATGCAACGGCAGCTGTGCCGACAGCTGCTGCCTCATCTATATCGGCAAGCTCATCCACTGTGATGTGGCGACGCTCCACCTTTATACCCATATCTTCGGCAAGCTGCATAAGACTCTTGTTGGTTATGGAGGGAAGAATCGAATCGGAAGCCGGAGTGATGTACACACCATTCTTTATAGCCATAAAATTGGCCGGACCGCACTCGTCAAGATATTTCTTCTCTTTAGGATCGAGATAAAGGACAGCTGAGTATCCGAGCTCATGCGCATGCTCTCCAGCCGTGAGCGATGCAGCATAGTTTCCACCAACTTTCCACATGCCTGTACCGTTAGGTGCCACACGGTCATACTGTCGCATTATACATATATTGGTCGGCTTGAAGCCGGTCTTGAAGTAAGGGCCCACAGGAGTGACAAGAATCATAAACAGATATTCTTTGGCAGGCTTTACCCCTACCTGAGCCGAGATACCAAGTTCAATCGGACGAATGTAGAGAGACGCACCCGAACCATAAGGCGGGACAAAACGCTCATTAAGCTCAACTGCCTTGACCACCATCTCCCTGAATTTCTCTTCAGGGAGAGGCTCCATAAGGATCCCCTTTGCCGATTCCTGTAGACGACGGGCATTCTCCTCAAGACGGAAAATACGTATCTTGCCGTCTTTTCCACGGAAAGCCTTTAGCCCCTCGAAGATTTCCTGTCCGTAATGCAGACAGGTCGCCGCTATATGAAGATTGACTTCCTCACTCTGCGAAACTTCAATTTCGCCCCATTTGCCGTCACGGAAATAACACCGGACATTGTAATCTGTTGGGATGTAACCGAATGAAAGGTTACCCCAGTCTAATTCCTTATCCATAGTTCTGAATGAATATACGTTATATACTACAAATTTACACATTTTTATTATAATGATCAGTCATTTTGTGACATTTTTTAATGCAATCATATTTTTTCATTCTCTGCATCCAATTTATCAAGATAATATCACACTATTTAAAGAAAATAATCGTACCTTTGCACCTCGAAAACAACACCTCTCCTACCAAGCCTTAGGAAATAGTAAAAAAGATTGATATTCACTGATTTATGGAATGGTTAATTAACCTTATCGGTCCAGGTCACACAGAACTTGCCAGCACACTGGTACTGTATTCGTTTGTGATAGCGGCAGGGATCTTCCTGGGAAAGCTCAAGATAGGAGGCATCTCACTGGGAGTAACATTTGTACTTTTTGTAGGTATAATCATGGGGCATTTCGGATACATCGTGAATCCCGAAGTCCTCAAGTTTGTACGAGAATTCGGCCTCATTCTGTTCATCTTTGCAATCGGTATTCAGGTCGGCCCAGGATTTTTCTCCTCTTTCAAAAAAGGAGGAGTCCTTCTAAACGGTCTTGCCGTGTTGATCATCGCGCTGAATGTGGCTATCGTGCTTGCCATATTCTTCATTGACGGTGACACCAGCATCTCTGCACTCGTAGGTGTGATGTCGGGTGCTGTGACCAATACCCCAGGACTTGCGGCCGCCCAGCAGACTGCAGGCACCACCGAAGCCATCAACATCATGTCAATGGGTTATGCCGCCGCCTACCCTCTTGGCGTCATTGGCATTATACTCTCAATGCTTATCCTCAAAGCTGTGTACCGCATCAACATTGATGATGAGATCAGAAAGATTGAGGAAGAGATCGAAGGTTCACAGCAGAAACCGCTCGTTCTGTCGTTCGAAGTCACCAATAAGCTCATTAACGGAAAGACCCTTTATCAGCTGCACCAGATTCTCGAATGTGATTTTGTGGTGTCTCGACTTATGGGGGCGGACGGTAAAGTAGTAATTCCTACATCCAAAACAGAGCTTCATGTAGGGGATAAGATAATTGCAGTGCTAAGCCCTAACGATGAAATGAAATTCCAGGGAGTCATCGGTCACGAAATCCAGATGGACTGGGAAGATGTTCAGAGCACAGTAGTTTCTCGACGCATAGTTGTTACACAAAGTAAGTATAATGGTGTGGCACTCGGATCACTCCGTCTGCACACAGCCTATTCCCTCAACTGCACTCGTGTCAACCGAGCCGGTGTCGACCTGCTTGCATCACCTTCACTCAGGCTCCAGGTTGGCGACCGTCTCACAGTGGTAGGCGACCCCAACGATATAGAGCGGCTCGGCACCCGCCTCGGCAATTCGATGAAGCGTCTCAACCAGCCTAACCTTATCACTATTTTCGTAGGCATAATGTTCGGTATTATCGTTGGATCAATAAATGTGGGATTCGGGATGAAGCTCGGTCTTGCCGGTGGTCCATTGGTTGTCGCCATTCTTCTCAGCCGTTTCGGCTACAAGTTCAAACTTGTCACCTACACATCCTCTTCCGCATCTCTGCTCATGCGTGAACTCGGAATATGTCTGTTCCTTGCATCCGTAGGAATCTCTTCCGGAAAAGGATTTGCCGAAACAGTATTCAACACCACCGGAATGTGGTGGGTGATATGGGGCTTCATAATCACCATACTCCCTCTGATAATAGTATCGTTCATCGCACGCGGAGTATACAAAATCAATTATCTCACAATAATGGGACTTATCTCCGGAGGGTGCACCGATCCCCCTGCCCTCGCCTATGCAAACAACTCCACCGGCAGTGATGCTCCGGCAGTAGCCTATTCTACAGTCTACCCGCTGACAATGTTCCTCCGAGTGGTTTCTGCTCAGGCACTTATACTTTGCTTCTTCTAAGCAACGTTTCAAAATAATATATATACATCAAGAGCTCGTGTGTCACACGAGCTCTTTTCTGTTTAAGAATATATAATTTATTCTGATCACATGATTCCACGCTCACGAAGCTTGAGCTGCCATGCCCACGCCGAACGCATCGTATCGGCAAGCGAAGAAGAGGCTTTCCATCCGAGAACATCATTGGCATAAGCAGGATTCGCCCAAACCTTCTCGATATCTCCGGCACGACGACCTACTATCCTGTGAGGGACTTTTACTCCTGTTGCCTCCTCGAAAGTATTGATAAGTTCAAGGACCGACACACCATTACCTGTGCCGAGGTTGAAAGTCTCGATCTTGGCATCGCTCTTGTCGGTGAGCATACGCTCAACAGCTATGACATGAGCCTTTGCAAGATCAACCACATTGATATAATCACGTATGCATGATCCGTCAGGAGTATTATAGTCATCACCAAATACACTAAGTTCGCTACGTATACCTATTGCCGTCTGTGTGAGATAAGGGATCAGATTTTGGGGCACCCCATTAGGGAGTTCACCGATTTCAGCCGAGGGGTGCGCTCCAACCGGATTGAAGTACCGAAGTATAACACTCTTGAACGGAGCTCCCGCATTTATCACATCCGTGATAATCTCTTCGGAGATCTGCTTGGTATTGCCATAAGGTGATGTGGCTTTCTTAATTGGAGCTGCCTCTGTCACAGGGTTCTCATCTGGCTCACCATAAACGGTACATGAGGAAGAGAACACTATGCCTTTGACCCCGTTTGGTCCCATGAGGTCCAAAAGATTGAGGAGGGTGTTCAGATTGTTGCGGTAATAAAGTATAGGCTTTTGCACACTCTCACCCACCGCCTTGGAGGCAGCAAAGTTAATAATGCCTTTGATATCAGGATAGTCGGCAAAAAGTGCTTTGACCGTATTTATGTCAGTGCAATCACCTTTTACGAAATCAGGACGCACTCCTGTTATTCGCTCAATTCCGTCCACAACATCGGCACTTGAATTGGACAGGTTGTCAATTATAACCACAGGATACCCTGCCTGCTGAAGCTCTACTACTGTATGAGATCCAATGTAACCGGTCCCTCCGGTCACAAGGATGCGATCTTTTTTAATAGTCATATTTTTGTGATTGTGTGGTATGCTGCTATACTGATGTATCGGGATGATAGGTCCCTATATGCCTTTTTTTCTTCTCTTCGAATATCTCGGAGATAGCAAAGAATATACCGCTCTCCTCCACATTGCCGAACTCATCATTTATAGCAGTCCCAAACATTTTCATTGTCGGCGACAGGCTCATATAAGAATTCACGAGAGGAGGTATGTTGAATCCATGATTGCGCACCTCATGATTTAATATCTTATAATCATCCTTAAAGGAGTTTCCAGTAAACAGGCTCTCCATCGTCGCGATGTCAATTGATGTGTCAAGAGCGTGTATCGGACGCACAAGACAGTCTGGATCTGGGAAATGCTTCTGAAGGAAATACAATATCATATCGCGGCATTTACGGTCATAGCCGGGATACATAGTCATCTTTCCGAACAGATATTTTATCTCCGGATGCACCACTGTAAGAGCACCGAGTCCGTCCCACAGGTTGTCAAGGGCAAAAAGTGCTTTGGCTCCTGCCTGGGATGATTGATAGTTAAGACGGACAAACGAACGTCCAAGCTCAATGGTCTGTGGAAGAAACTCAGAAATAAATCTGTCCGAAAAACGGAACATATGGCTTGTAGCTATACGCGGACATCCCGACTCATCCATTCGGATATCGCTACCTTTAATATAACGGTATCCACCGAGGATCAACCGTGACTGAGGGTCCCATACAACAAGCTGACGGCACGGAGGGTCCATCATATCGAACTCATCGATATCCACACTCTTGCCGGTACCTCCGCCAGCGGCTCTGAATGATTCCTCTCGCAGTCTGCCTACTTCCTGCATTGCTGACGGACACTCACGTCCGTCAAAAGTATAAATGAGATTTCCTCCTTTATTGGACGGTCGCAACAAGCGGTCGGGAGTGAGCTCTCTTTCTATAAGTTCAGGAGCAATCGGATCTATGATGGGGTGTGTCATATACTATTTTTGACAAGGCAATTGATACACTATTGATCTCAGCCGATCAGCTTGCAGTTCAGCATTCCTACCACCTTCAAGCGACCGCCAGGATATTGGGGAGCCGAACGTCACAGTGAAATGAGAACCTTCGCTGAGGAATATCTCTTTCGGAAGGCGTATCATCTCAATATTGAAACGAAGCCCCAACCGAGACCTAAGATGTGCAAATTTATAAAAAAACTGTGAATTTTCACCACTAAAATGTACAGGAATTATATCCCTGTGCGATGAAATGGCCTTAACTACTGCCATCTTGCGCCATGGCATATCGGCAATCACCCCTCCCTGCCTACGCCTGGACACCAGTCCGGCAGGGAACATGAGTATAGGTGAATCACCATCAAAAGCCCTGTCTATCCTCTCGACACTCGCACGAGACTGGGTGCCATGCTTGTTGACACCAAGGAATATCGGACGTAAAGGCTCTACAAAATCAAGCAGATCATTGACCACAAACTTCGCATCAGCCTCCTTTCCATAAACGTCCTCGGCTACACACGCAAGCACCAGACCGTCAAGTCCACCCAACGGATGATTTGAAACAAGTATCACACGCCTGTCCTTTCCATCGGGGATATTACCAGCCAAAGAGTAACTGACCGACAGATCTTTAATGACTCCCCGGGCAAAATCAGCACCCTCACATTGGGCATTATGTTCAAGAAGCGTGTTCAGTCGGTCCTGACATATGATACGCTCAAGCCATCTTACCGCCCACCCCGGGATATACCGGTAATGGCGGGGAGCCCTTTGCCTAAGTACATTCCCGACATCAATCCTCATCATTATATGTCACCGTTTTGCACCGCCACAGATCCATCGGCATCTGCGGAAACAGATGCCTTAGCATCATTCTCACTTACAATCCCGACAAAAGCCTGCCATAAAGGATCGGCAGGGAGCGGAGCGGCAACATCAATCAATTTTCCCGACACAGGATGCTCAAACCTTACTCTATGAGCCTGTAGAGATATCGATCCGTCAGGATTTGATCTCTTGTCACCATATTTAAGATCACCTTTCACCGGACATCCTATGGAGGATAGCTGCACTCGTATCTGATGCTTTCTTCCTGTCTCAAGGTTCACTTCAAGCAGATGATAACGGTCAGACGCCCCAAGATAGCGATATGACAAGGCTGCCTCCTTTGCCCCATTGCGTGGAGTGGAGGAAATATAGCTCTTGTTATTCTTTTCGACCGAATAAATATATCCGGTCAGTCTCTCAGAGTCCTTCGGAGGATGATTTCGGCTCAATGCAAGATAAGTCTTGTCGACCTTTCCGTCACGAAACATTTCATTCATACGTGCCAGTGCTTTGGAAGTCTTTGCAAAAACGACAACACCTCCTACCGGACGGTCGAGACGATGGACTACCCCACAAAACACATTGCCCGGCTTAGAATATTTCTCCTTTATCCAATGCTTCAGGGTCTCTACGAGCGGCTCATCACCAGTCTTGTCACCCTGCACAATTTCCCCGGGAGCCTTATTGACTATGATTATATGATTATCTTCGTATAGTATCTCCATATTTACTTTTTTCTAAGGCAAAGTTAATCTTTTTTGAGCAAAAATAGCGTGTTATTGGTGAAATGTTTGGTGACAGCGACATTTATTAACGATTATGATACATTATAAAACGGGCTCTTATGGAAGTTGTTCATAACTTTGCGAACGATATATTTAACCAAAACCAATATAAACCAATCAATGAATCTACGTTTCTTTCTAACATTTACACCGGCAGTCATTTCTTCAATGGCAGCTATTGCTGACGTACCTGAATTGAACATGCCCATCATTCAGACAAAATACACAGCCGACCCCTCTCCAATGCTCCATAACGACACAATATTCCTTTACACATCGCATGATGAAAGCGATGCCGAGGGATTCAAAATGTACGACTGGCTGCTATACACCACAACCGATATGGTCAACTGGCAGGACCGCGGAGCTGTAGCATCTCTCGACAATTTCAAATGGCATGACGGAAAGAACGGAGCCTGGGCCCAGCAGGTGGTGGAACGCAACGGCAAATACTATATGTATTGTCCTATACACGGACATGGCATAGGTGTACTCACCGCAGATTCCCCATACGGTCCTTTCACTGACCCTATAGGCAAACCGCTGGTGTGGCAGAAAGAACACTGGTATGACATAGACCCAACCGTTTTCATCGACGATGACGGACAGGCATACATGTACTGGGGCAACCCCAACCTGTATTGCGTAAAGCTCAACGAGGACATGATTTCATACTCAGGAGAGATTCTGTTCTTCCCAAAGATCACCGACTATCAGGAAGGCCCATGGTTCTACAAGCGAAACGGACACTATTACCTGGCATTTGCATCGACATGCTGCCCCGAAGGTATAGGATATGCAATGAGCGATTCCCCTCTCGGCCCATGGGAATACAAAGGACATATCATGGACCACACTCCAAGGACCAGAGGCAATCACCCAGGAATTGTCGACTACAAAGGCAAGTCATATTGCTTCGGGCAGAACTATGACGTGTTCAGGCTCAAAGAGCACCGCCATGCCGAACGCAGATCCGTATCAGTAGCCGAAATGGAATATAACCCTGACGGAACCATAAAAGAGCTACCCTATTTCCTGGACTGCAAAGTAGCACAGATTGAGCCGTTCAACCCATACCGAAAAGTAGAAGCCGAAACCATGGCATGGAGTGAAGGATTGCAGACCATCCAGAAAAATCCTTGGGGAAAAGAGAAGTGGAACCAGCTCGTCACCGGCATTGACGACGGAGATTACCTGCTCGTGAAAGGAGTCGACTTCGGAAAGGGTGCAAAGGACTTTTCAATATGGGCATCATCCCACCTTTACGGAGGCATAATAGAGATACACGTCGACAGCATGGACAATGCGCCAATCGGCACCGTCAAAATAGGTCACACAAAAGATGAGCTGAGAGAATTCACAACCCCTGTAAAGAAAACCACAGGAATCCATGACCTCTACTTTGTGTTCAGAGGCACAAAGAAACAGACAGGCAATCTTTTCAACCTCGACTGCTGGTCATTCAACCCGCTGTAAATTATAACAACTGAGTCTCACAACAACACTATAAACATCAGCCATAACCACTGCTGTAATATCCATGTGGCTATGGCTGATATTTATATTATAATATGTTAAATACACCTATCCGTTCACGAAACTCTATCAACTATAGCGGCAATCGCACCGTCGCCGGTCACGTTACATGCCGTGCCGAATGAATCCATTGCAATATAAAGGGCTATCATAAGGGCTATGACCTCCTGATCAAAACCAAGTATGGACTGCAACACTCCGAGTGATGCCATGATCGCTCCTCCCGGAATTCCCGGAGCTGCCACCATTGTTATGCCAAGCATCATCACAAAATGTATAAACAGAGGCAGGTCATGAGGCTGGTTATGCATGATCATTATAGCTAACGCACACGCAACGATCTTAAGAGTGCTTCCGCTAAGATGTATCGTGGCGCAAAGCGGTATCACAAACCCTGCCACATCCTCTCTGACTCCCATCCTGATCGACTGGCGCAATGTGACAGGAATCGTAGCAGCGGATGACTGTGTGCCAAGAGCCGTGAAATAAGCCGGAAGCATTGTGTAAAGCATCCTGAACGGGTTACGGCGGGCAAACGGTGCCGCTATGCAGTATTGGACCACAAGCACAAACACATGCAAGAGGAATATAATCCCGATGATCTTAATAAAACTCTTTAGTATCATCCCTACCTCGCCTTCGACTGTCATACATAGGAAAATACCAAAAATATACACCGGAAGCAACGGCAATATGGCAGTATTTATAGTCTTGCTCACTATGTCGCGGAACTCCCCCATGCCTTTTCGCAATGCATTGCCTGACGAAAAAGCTATGCCGAGACCAAGCAAAAACGAGAGTACGAGAGCTGTGGTAACCCCCATCAGTGGAGGCATCTCGACGGTAAACCATGGCGACAGCTTACCGGCACTCTCGGCAACAGCAACCTCAGCCTCTCCGGCTATAAGCCCCGGAAATATGATTGAACCTGTGGTGTACGACACGAGTCCCGCAAACACAGTGAAGCCATAAGCCAAAAGAGCCGTCACGACAAGCAGTCTGCCTGCCCTCGCGCCAATATCACCGATGGCAGGGACCACAAAACCTATGATAATCATAGGGATCATAAATCCAAGGAACTGACCGTAAATGGCATTGAAAGTAGCACAGAGCTCGCCAAGACACTGCGGAGCTATGAAACCGATAAGAATGCCGAGTACAATGGCGATAGCGATACGCGGGAGAAGTCCTAATTTTTTCATGGTATATAAACGTATCTATTTTCTCCAAATAGCCGACGACGCATCCGATGGCATACGCCAGTCCCCACGAGGTGAAAGGCACACCGAGCCGACCTTAGGTCCGTCAGGAAGGCATGAACGCTTGAACTGCTGTTGGAAAAAACGCTTCATAAACGTATCAAGCCATTTTCGGATTGTCGCATCGTCATAATCATACTCCTTAAACGCATGACGAGCAAGGAAATATATACGTTCTGGAGTAAAGCCATAACGGAGCATGTAATACAGAAAGAAGTCATGCAGTTCATATGGACCGACAAGGTCCTCGGTCCTCTGCAAAATCTCCCCGTCAGCCGCAGCAGGGATCAACTCAGGACTGATAGGTGTGTCAATTATATCAAGAAGCAAACCGCGCACACTGTCAGAAGTCGATTGCTGATGCGCATAATAGTTCACAAGATGTCTGACAAGAGTCTTCGGCACTCCGGCATTAACACCATACATCGACATATGGTCACCATTGTATGTAGCCCATCCGAGAGCCAGTTCGGAAAGGTCTCCGGTCCCGAGGACAATTCCGCCGAGACGATTTGACATATCCATTAGTATCTGAGTGCGTTCGCGAGCCTGACAATTCTCATATGTGACATCATGCACTGCCGGATCATGTCCGATATCCGAGAAATGCTGATTGACCGATGCTGCAATAGGAATTTCCATAGATGTCACACCAAGACCTTCCATCAATGCTGTAGCATTATTGTGCGTGCGGTCAGTAGTGCCGAATCCAGGCATTGTGATACCGACAATCCCTCTGCGGTCAAGACCGAGGCGGTCAAAGGTCCTTACGGCAACAAGCAAAGCAAGTGTGGAATCAAGCCCTCCGGAAATACCCACAACAAGAGTACGGCAACCTATGGCATCAAGACGCTTTGCCAGACCTGCGACCTGTATGTTCAATATCTCATCGCAACGCTCATCCATAACAGCAGGATCAGAAGGGACAAACGGATGCGGATCGATATGTCTCAACAATTTATCATCATCGCTCCAATCATATCCTGATGCATGATGCGATATATGGCTATCCGCTACACTTATACCCACAGCCTCATTGACAGCACAGTCTGCAAATGTGGAAGTGTGCATTCGGTCGCGGTCAATAGCCTGTATATCAATGTCGGCAACCACAGTGTTGTGATCCGGTTCCCAACGTCGGTTGCTGGCAATTATCGAGCCGTTCTCTGCTATAACAGCTTTCCCGTCAAACACCAGATCGGTAGAGGACTCACCCCACCCCGCTCCGGCATATGCATATGCACACAAGCATCGGGCTGACTGCTGAGATATCAGTTTCTTAAGATAATCATATTTGCCTATAAGATCATCGGATGCCGAGAGATTGAGTATCACCTGAGCCCCAGCCATAGCCAACCTACACGATGGTGGTATAGGCACCCACAAATCCTCGCAGATCTCGATACCTATCTGTGCGCCATGGCTCCTGAAGATATTGCAATTAGTCAGCCGGCACTTCACATCGCCTACCATAACTTCCCTTTCAGTTGGAAACGGTAACGGACGCCACCATCGACGTTCATAAAATTCATTATAATTCGGGATATAGCTTTTAGCCACGAGCGAGACCTCTCCTTGCTGAACCAATGCCGCACAATTGTACATGGCACCATCCACTCTAACAGGCAATCCTACCACAAAGTCAATCACCCTTACTTCTCTGGAGTAGTCGACAAGACGCGCCAATGCCGCCGCCGCGGCATCAATAAGCATGAAATTATGAAACAAGTCGGCACAGGTATAGCCTGTGAGTGACATCTCGGGAAATACTGCAAGCTCTGTCTTCTGCTTGACCAAGCCATCGAGTTTCTCGATTATACGGCTTATATTGTAGTCCACGTCAGCCACTTTTACATGAGGAGCACATGCGGCAACTCGAAGAAAACCGTTTCTCATCTTAACAGCTAAATTATTTCAAAATTTCTCCAAAGTTAGAGATTTTTTTGCGATATTTGCGATTGTAATCCAATTTTTATGACCCAATACTGTCATTTTCCTCTGCTTTTCGCTTATGGCAGCATATTGCTGTGGACATTGGTGGCGGCCTATGCTCTCATGATCACCACATTGATTGTAGCAGTGCTGAGCGAAAACCGCAATCCTCTCAAGGCCTTGGGGTGGGTAATGGCTCTACTGTTGTTTCCCATTGGAGGGACCATCCTGTATTTTGTATTCGGACGCAGCATGCGTAACGTAAAAATGATTTCACGACGCAACCGCCGCAAGCTGCTCAACTCCGACTCACACCGTCCGCTACCGAAACTAAGCAAGGAACTCTCACCTGACAACCGTCAGCGCGCGATGCTCGGATACTCCGTAGCCGAAGCGATGGTCTATCCGTCCAACAGTGTAAGGATATTCAATGACGGAGGAGAGATGTTCAATACAATGTTTTCCGACATCTCTTCAGCAAAAAAATACATCAACCTACAATTCTATATCATTTCCAACGACAATCTCGGACAGAAACTCGCCGACATACTCATTGAACGTGCACGCGCCGGGATCAGAATCCGCATCATATACGATTATGTAGGATCATTCGGATCTCAGACAGCTCAACTCTTCAACCGTTTAAGGTCAAATGGCATTGAAGTCCACTCATTCTTCCGCATACAATTCCCGGAGAAACTTGGCAGGCTCAATTGGCGCAACCATCGCAAAGCTGTCATAATAGACGGCAGAATCGGGTACATAGGCGGAATAAACGTGGCGCAGAGATATGTCGACGGTGGCATGTTCGGACGATGGCGCGACATGGCCGCACGAATCACCGGTCCCGGAGTTGTAGCATTGCAACACAACTTTGCCATAGACTGGAAATTCATGGGGCA
>OFGN01000407.1_pt1 | contig 48842 bp, 35 predicted proteins | sample 1521821 | NCBI WGS metagenome assembly OFGN01 (sample SAMEA3504094, study PRJEB24116) | mouse gut metagenome | biome: mouse gut; feature: mouse-associated habitat; material: faeces | place: Denmark | collected 2011
TTTAAAAATTTTTAAATTTTATTATTATTATTATTTAATCGCATATTAAATTGAATTTTTTATTTAAAAATGCCTAATTTTTATTAAAAAAATTTGTTTTTAATCAAATTTTTGTTTAAATTTATTTATTTTTATTTGCAAGTAGCTCTGAAACGCACATTAAAACTGCAATTTTTACGTGTTCATAAGTTAAGCCACCTTGTACATAAGCAATATATGGTTCTTTTATTGGCGAATCTGCAGATAATTCGATGCTACTTCCACCTGTAAATGTGCCTGCAGCCATAATTACTTGGTCATCATATCCAGGCATATCCCACGGTAAAGGCAAAACATTGCTGTCAATTGGAGATGCTTTTTGAATTGATTGAATAAAGCTAATTAATTCATTTTCAGTATTAAATTTTATAGACCGTACTGTATCATTGCATTTTGCAGTTGGATTTGGGCATACATCATATCCTAAATCGCTAAAAACTTGACCAAATAAAGCACTACCTTTAGTTGCGTTCATAGTAATATGTGGGGCTAAAAACAAACCTTGATAAAATTGTTGATAGCCACCTGTGTATGAACCTATTTCCATACCAATAGATGGCGAAGTTAATCTAAAAGCTACTTGTTCAATGACATCTTGCTTGCCAGCAATATATCCACCTGTTGGTGCAAGTCCGCCACCGGGGTTTTTAATTAATGAGCCGACCATCATTTCCGCACCAACATCTGTTGGCTCAATTGTATCCATAAATTCGCCGTAACAATTATCAACCATTATAATTATATTTTTATCAATCTTTTTAATAAAATCTATAACTTTTCCGATTTTTAAAACAGATAAAGCGTCACGCCATTCGTAACCACGAGACCTGCCTATAAAAATCAATTTAGGAACTTTGTTTTGTATTGATTTTTTGATTTCGTCAAAGTCAAAATCATTATTTTTTAAAGCTATTTGCTCATAGCTAACACCAAAATCTTTTAGGGAGCCTATATTTTCCCCTTGAATTACTGAAAGTAATGTGTCATAAGGTGCGCCAGAAATAGCAAGCATTTTGTCATTTGGGCGTAAAACTCCAAACAAAGCAAGTGTTAATGCGTGTGTTCCAGATGCAATTAATGGAGAAACAATTGCAGCTTCCGAATGAAAAGTATCTGCAAAAACTTTGCATAAAGTATCTCTTCCAATATCGTCATATCCGTAGCCTGTTGTACCGCTAAAATGTCTAAGTGCTACATTGTTATTTTGAAAAGCTTCAAGCACTTTATTTTGATTTAGAAAAGCAATGTTTTCCAATTCTTTAAAAAAATCTGTTAACTTTTGTTCTGCATTATTTACAATTTGCAAAACTTTTGTATCAAAATTCATTTTTTACTCCTGTGTTGTATTAAAAATTACATATTACTTTAAATTAATATTGTATCTTATCTATTATTTTTATTGTTAATTTATTTGCAATTATATAAATATAAAAGTTCTTCTATAGTCAAAAATTTAGCAAAATCATATCGTTTAAACCAAGTTATTTGGCGTTTTGCATAATGTCTTGAATTTAAAATAATCAAATCTTTAACTTGTTCTAATGTGATTTTTCCGTCAAAATAATCCTTAAATTCTTTGTAACCAATGCCTTGCATACTTTGCATATCAAAAGTAATGCCACTTGCCAAAAGACTTTTGATTTCGTTTAAAAGTCCGTTTTCAAACATTATTTGCACTCGTTTTTCTATTTTTTCGTACAATATTTGCCTGTCTGTATTTAAAACATACATATCAATATCATATTGCAATTTTTTATCAGATTTTGAGTTTTCGGATTTTGTACTACCAGTAAGCTCATATATTTCTAACGCTCTAATTAATCTTTTTGTATTGTTTGGGTGTATTTTTTCAGCATCAATTGGGTCAATTTCTTTTAATTTAGAGTGTAAATATTCAGCACCATATTGCTCTAATTCCTTATAAAGCTTTGCTTTTATCTCATCATTTGATTTTGCACCGCCAAAGCCAAAAGGATAAATCAAACTTTCGTAATATAGTCCTGTACCGCCCACTAATATTGGCATTTTACCTAATGAGATTATTTCGTCAATTTTATTTTTTGCAAGCTTAACAAAGTCAGATACACTAAAAGGCATTTTTGGATTTATTATATCAATTAAATGATGCGGTATTCCATCCATTTCAACAGAAGTTACTTTTGCAGTGCCGATATTCATATCTTTATAAATTTGCATTGAATCCATAGAAATGATTTCGCCACCAATCTTTTTTGCAATTTTTACCGCAATGGAACTTTTTCCGCTTGCTGTAGGTCCTGCAATTGCTATAATTTTTTGCATAATTATACTATCCTTTTAAACAATTTATCAATATCTTTTTTTGAAAATTTAATAATTGTCGGTCTGCCGTGTGGACATTGAATAGGTTTATTTTCTTCAATTTTAGTTATTAAATCTTGAATTTCAATATCTTTAAGCTTTTGTCCCGCTTTAATTGCAGATTTGCAAGCTTTTTTTGCAATCTCGTTATGCAGTGCATCTTTTAAATTAATACTTTTTAAAGTGTATTTTTCTTCTAATAACGAATTAATAAATTTAACCCCGTTAAATGCAGGAAAAACTATAGGTACACTATTAATCTTAAAAGTATTATCGCCAAATTCTTCAATATCAAAGCCGATTTTTCTTATATCTTCAAGTAAATTTTCAATTATTTCACTCTCTTTTGAAGATAGTTCTATAATTTGCGGTGTAAGTAAGGGTTGCACTGCAATATTTTTTTTCTCTATTTGAGAAATCAATTGGTCGTAAATCAACCTTTCGTGTGTAGCGTGTTGGTCGATTAAATATACATATTCGCCTTTTGAAACTATTAAATAACAATTGAATATTTGTCCTATAATCTTATGAGATAAAGAAAATTCTTCTTCAATCTCGTCAAAAAGATTGCTTTGTACAATTGGTGGCTTTACGGCGGATATTCTACTTTTGCTTTCGCCTGCTTTTAAAATTGAACTATTATTTGGCATTTTTGTAAAGCTACTTTCTGATTTTATTTCATTAAATCTCTTTAAAAGATTGTTTGAATTTTTAGGTTTAATTTCAATTTCTTCTTGCTTTTCAATATTATTTGTTAAAATTTCTGTATTTGCAATTTGTATTTTTTCTTCTACTAAATCGCTCTTTTTTTCTTGTTTTTCGTTTAAATCATAACTTTTTTGTTTAAAGTGTTCTAAATTAGGCGTATTTTTAGAAATATTTTCTTGAATTTCAGGTTTTTCTTTCTCGTCTGAGCTTACGGTAAAAATTTTGCGATTGTTCTCTAGTGCATTTTGAACAGCTCTGTATACGCTAGCAAAAACACTTCTACTGTCAGAAAAACGAACATCTGTTTTGCTTGGCGTTACATTGACATCAAGCATATCAAATGGCATAATAATCTCTAGGCAATAAACAGGGAAACTTCTTTTCATAAGTGAATTGCCGTAAGCTTCCTTTACTGCTGTTGAAATTGTGGCATTTGTAATCAATCTACCATTTACAATTGTTGTTTGGTAACTTCTGTTTGGTTTAGTAAGTGTAGGAAGTCCGATATACCCTTTTACTAAAATGTTATATTTTTCATTTTCTAAATAAACAAGTTCTTTTGTGATAGAAGTCGGATAAATTGAGTATAACGCATTTTCAAGTCCTTTTCCGTTTGATGCAAAAATTATTTTGCCATCTGCAACATATTTAATTGCAACATTAGGATTTGCAAGAATTAGACCTTGAATTATTGCAGTTATTTCGTGTTCTTCACTTTTAGGCTTTTTAAGAAACTTTTGTCTTGCAGGAGTATTAAAGAAAATATTTCTTACTTCTATGTTAGTGCCATAATTGCAATCGATATCTGTAACTTCCCCGCCTACTCCGCCTTTTATTGTGTATTTTACGCCTATATTTTCGTCAGTAGCTTTTGTTTTTATCTCTACACTGCTAATTGCGGCAATAGATGGCAAAGCTTCACCACGGAAACCCAAAGTAGCAATATTCTCTAAATCTTCACTGCTAGAAATTTTTGAAGTAGCGTGTGGCAAAAAAGCTTGTTTTATGTAATCTCTGCTTATTCCGTGTCCGTTGTCGCTTACAATAACACTTGTTATACCGCCGTCTACAATCTCAACGACAATATTGCTGCTACCTGCATCAATAGAGTTTTCCACCAATTCTTTAACTATACTTGCCGGATTTTCTACTACTTCGCCAGCAGAAATTTTATTGTAAATTTCACTTGACAGTAAATTGATTTTTTGCATAACCTACTCCTTTTCTTTTGTTTAATCTATATTCCTACAAAAACATAGCCATTAAAAGATTTTTTATTTGATTTTTCTTACCTTTTCTTTTAAATCGGACAATTCGCGTAATGCTTGCATTGGAGTTATATTGTCTGTATCTATCGATTTTAATATTTCGATTATCTCGTCACTAATTGAATTTTCAAAAAAAGATAGTTGTTTTAAATCGTCTTTTTCAAAAATTTCTTTACTATCAAGCAAAATTGAATTTGTGTCTTTTAAAATTTCATTTTGTTCAAGTTTTTTTGATAGTACATTTGCTCTATCAAGTACTGATTTTGGTATACCTGCAAGTCTTGCAACTTCAATACCAAAACTCTTGTTTGCACCGCCTCTTGTGATTTTGTGGGTAAAGATTACTTGATTTTGTATCTCTTTAACCATTATTTTATAGTTTTTAACGCCGTCAAGCATACCTTCAAGCTCTGTAAGTTCGTGATAGTGTGTGCTAAAAAGTGTTTTTGTTTTAAAGTTGTTTGTAATATGTTCTATTACAGACCAAGCGATTGCTAAGCCGTCACAAGTAGATGTTCCCCTGCCTATTTCGTCAAGTATCAATAGTGAGTTATCTGTTGCATTGTTTAAAATTGTAGCAACTTCTGTCATTTCAACCATAAATGTACTTTGTCCAAACGCCAAATCGTCGCTCGCACCTATTCTTGTAAAAATTCTGTCAGTTATGGAAATCTCCGCACTTTCAGCTGGTACAAAACAACCAATATGAGCAAGCAAAGTAATAATTGCCGCACTACGCATATAAGTACTTTTACCTGCCATATTAGGGCCTGTTATAATCATTGTACGATTTTCTTTTTTATCAATTATAAAATCATTTGGTACAAATTGATTTAAACCAATAATTTTTTCAACTACTGGGTGTCTTCCCTTATAAATGCTTATTGCATCAAGTTGTTCATTGATAACAGGCTTACAATAGTTGTTTTCAAGAGAAATTTCTGCAAATGACACAAGCGAATCAAGGGCTGCAAGTGCATTTGAAGTGATTTTTAAGCTTGCAACGCACTCAAGTAGAAGGTTTCTAATTTCTTCAAACAATTTAAGTTCAAGTTCGATTGCTTTTTCGTCAGCACCAAGTACTGTTTCTTCAACTTGTTTAAGTTCGTCAGTGATAAATCTTTCCGCACCAGTTAGTGTCTGCTTACGAACATAACGATAAGGTACTTTTTCCAAAAAACTATTTGTTACTTCAATGTAGTAACCAAATACTTTGTTGAACCCTACTTTTAAGTTTTTAATACCGGTAAGTTCTTTTTCTTCCCTTTCGATTTTTGCAACCCACTCTTTGCCGTTTGCTCGTGCGTTTCTTAAATCGTCCAGTTCGGAATTAAAGCCTTTTTTGATAAATCCGCCGTCACGAATAATTGTTTTTGCATCATCTGCAATAGCCTTTGTTAAAAGCTCTGCTATATCTTCAAGTTCGTCAATGTCACCATAAATTTTGTTTATTATTTCACATTTTTCATCTTTAATAACAAATTTGATTTTTGGTAAAATAGTCAAAGTGTCCGCTAAACTTTGCAAATCTTTAGGATTAACTGTGCCGTATGCTATTTTACCAACAATTCTTTCAATATCACGCACATTTTTTAGTAAATCTGATAAGGCTGTTCTAACAGGGTTATTTTCAATTAGTAGCTCAACACCATTAAGTCTACTATTAATTTTTTTGCTGTTAATCAATGGCTGGTCAAGCCAGTTTCTAAGCATTCTTGCACCCATTGCAGTTTTTGTCTTATCAATTACCCACAATAGCGAACCGAATTTTTTGCCATCTCTGCAATTTTGTGTAATTTCAAGGTTTCGTCTTGTTGCAGTATCAAGAAACATAAAATGATTGTTTTTGATAACCTTTAGTCCATTAATATGGCACAATGCACGCTTTTGAGTATCGCTAATATATTCCATTAAACTGCCTGCAACACAAACTATCGGTTTATTACTTTCGCACTCAAAAATTTGCAAAGTTTGTGTTTTAAAGCTGTCAATCAACTTTTTATAAGCATTGCCATAATTGTAAGCACTATCCATAAACATATATGGATTTGGTAGTTTGCCAAGTCTTACAGAAGTTAAATTTTTGATGGTTTCATACGCTTTGCTATTGGTTATAATTTCAGCTGGACTGATTGTAACAAGCATATCTTCAATTGTTGTGCTATCATTATTTAGCTCAAAGCAATTGAATTCACCTGTTGAAATATCTGCCCAAGCAATTGAAGTGTTGCCGTTATCGTCAATCATAACATTGGAAATATAGTTATTCTTTTTCTCGTCCAAAATAACATCTTCCATAACAGTTCCGGGAGTTATCACTCTGACAACATCACGCTCAACCATACCTTTTGTAGTTTTTGGGTCAGATAATTGCTCACATATTGCAACTTTTTCACCCGCTGCAATTAATTTTGCAATATAATTATCAACTGCGTGGTAAGGCACTCCGCACATAGGGGCACGCTCTTCCAATCCGCAATCTCTTCCCGTTAAATTTATATCCAATATTCTTGATGCTTTTATAGCATCGTCAAAAAACATTTCGTAAAAATCCCCAAGACGGAATAACACTATTGCATCTTTATAATTCTCTTTTAAATCTAAATAAAAACTCATCATTGGTGAAAGTTTTTTTGCCATTATTTTTCCTCCGTAATTGTGCCAAATAGTGATGCAGATTGTGATGCAGTAATCAAAACATTTTTAAATGTACCGATTAATGATTTGTCACCGGAAAAAGTAACCAATCTTCCGCAATCTGTTCTGCCACAAAGATTACCATTTTCTTTAGTGTCTTCTACTAATACTCTATAAACATTGCCTTCATAAGTTCTGCTAAGTTTCTTTGTTATTTCGTTTTGTGCTTTAATTAACTTTTGTATTCTTTTTGATTTTATTTCGTATGGAATTTGTTCCAACGTGCTTGCAGGAGTACCTTTTCTTGGTGAATAAATATAGGTAAAAGCGCCGCTAAATTGCACTTGTCTAACAATGTCCAATGTGTCTTCAAAGTCTTCTTCCGTCTCTCCAGGAAAACCAACCATAATATCGGTTGTTATACCGCATAACGGCATTTTTTCTCTAATTTTTTTTACGATTTCAAGATAATTCTCTCTTGTATAATGCCTATTCATTGCCTTTAATATTTTGTTACTACCTGATTGTATAGGCAAATGAATGTTTTTACACAAAGTATCATAATTTGCTATTATATCAATAACTTTTTCATTCAAATCTTTTGGGTGTGAAGTCATAAATCTAACCCTGTAATCCCCGGGGATTTGTGCAATTTTTTCAAGCAAAGTCGCAAAATCAATCTCATTATTTTCAAAATCATTGCCGTAAGAGTTTACATTTTGTCCTAAAAGAGTAATTTCTTTATATCCCGATTCAATAAGCGTTTTACACTCATTTATTATAGCTTCAGGTTTTCGGCTTCTCTCTCTTCCCCTTACATAAGGCACAATGCAATAAGTGCAAAAATTATTGCAACCATACATAATATTAACCCACGCGTTTGGCATTGATGTTCTTGTATACTCGATATTCTCTAAAACTTCAGGTTTTTCGTCGTCAGGCGTTAAAATTGTTTTTTTATGTCTATTTTGCAATGTTAAAATAGCATTTTTTAATTCTTCAAGATTATTTGCACCCAAAATAATATCTATAAACGGATATTTTTTTAAAAGTTCTTCAGCCTTTCCTTTTTGTCCTGACATACAGCCAACAACTGCAACAATAAGCTTTGGATTTGCTCTTTTTATTTTCTTTAGTTTTCCGATATGTCCTAATATCTTTTGTTCGGCAGTATCTCTAATACAACAAGTATTAAAGACAACAATATCAAAATTATCATCTTTACTTTCTGTATATCCAAGTTCTTCAAGAGTTTTTGCAAGTCTTTCTGACTCGTGTACATTCATTTGACAGCCGTAAGTATTTATTTTGTAGTACATCAATTTCTCCAATGTAATAAGTTTTTTCAATAAATAAATTATTTTATACAAAATCAAATTTACCTATTGAGTATTGATTTTTTAATTTTGTGATAAAAAATATACATTATAATAATACTATAAAATAATATAATTTTCAAGTGATTTTTATTATTTATAATAAATAAATAAAATAAACACAAAATATTAAAGAGGTAAAAAATGAAAAAAGTATTAAAAATAAGTGCAATTACATTAAGTGTAATAATTGGATTGATATTGATACTTGCTATAATCGGAATATCTTATTTTTTCATATCGACAAATGATGTAAAACTTGACCTTTCAAAATTGGACGGAAATTATAGTAATGTCAAGATTTTTGATGGTGATAATAGACAAATTATGTTAAAAAACAGCAATTATACTCCGATTAGCGAAGTTTCTCCTTATATAATCGATACATTTGTAAGTGTGGAAGACAAAAGATTTTTTAAACACAAAGGTATTGATATAACAAGAATGTGTTCTGCTGCAGTAAAAAATATAGGTAGTAAAAGTTTAAAAGAAGGTGCATCTACTATTACTCAACAATTGATTAAAAATACTCACCTTACAAATGACAAAACTTTTAAGCGAAAACTATCTGAAATTAGACTTGCTATAAAGCTGGAAAAACAATTGTCAAAAGAACAAATAATGGAAAAATACCTAAATAATTTATATTTTGGTAGCGGTATATATGGCGTACACGATGCTTGCCTTGCCTTTTTTGATAAACTACCTGCAGATGTAAATTTAAGCGAAGCAGCTATGCTTGTAGGTGTAGTTAAAAACCCTGCCAAAAACTCTCCTATAACTAATTTTGACGGAGCGATAGATAGACAAAAGGTTGTTTTTTCCGTTTTAAAAAATAATAAAACTTATGACACAAAAACTATTGAAAATGCAAAAAATAATGAAATTATTCTAAAAAACGGCTTAATTTATAATAAAATATACAAATCTTTTATAAATAACGCGCTTTTTGAGAGTACTATGCTATTAAATATGAGCGAAAAAGAGATTGCAAGCAACGGTTATAAAATAGTAACTTATTTAAATCAAGAGTTGCAAGAAAGTATGTATAACGAAATGGAAAGTTGTAATAATGATTATAATTTTGTAAGAGCAAGTATTGATAATAATGCTATGGGAGTTACAAGTTATATTTCAAATTTAGCACAACTTGATAAAGATATTTCAAGACAAGCGGGTTCGATTATTAAACCTTTTAGTGTTTTTCTTCCTGCATACGAAAACAATATGATAAATAGTTTAACTCAAATTTTGGACGAGAAAACAGATTTTAATGGGTACTCACCTTCTAATTATAATAATGTTTATCACGGATATGTAAGTGTAAAAGATGCAGTTGCACACTCATATAACATACCTGCAGTAAAATTGTTAAATGAATTAGGCATTGATTCAAGCGTTGAGTTTTTATCAAGATACGGAATTAATGTAAACAATAAATCAAAAAATTTAACTCTTGCACTTGGTGCAAACTCTATCTCACCACTTAAAATTGCGTCTTGCTACTCTTCTATCGCAAATAATGGTTATTTTGAAGATTGTAAATTTGTTAAACAAATTATAGATAGTAATGGAAAAATAGTGTATTCTCGTAAAAATGCTAGTTTTCAAGTGGTAAGTCAAGATATTAATTATTTAATGCTTGATAATTTGTTTGAAGTTGCAAAAAATGGCACAGGTAAAAAACTTAAAAATCTACCTTATCAAATTGCTTGTAAAACAGGAACTGTAGCATCAAGCAACGGAGACAATACTGATGCTTGGTGTTGTGCGATTACGTCAAAAGATACTTTTATCGCTTGGGACGGGGCAAAACAAGGAGATTTTTTGGATAAAAACCACGGCGGTAGTAGCTTTCCTGCAATGAGTGTAAAAGATTATGCTGATTTTGTATATCGCAGTGAAAAACCAAAAGATTTTGACCTGCCACAAGACATTTTCAAATTAAATGTTGATTATGATAAACTGCAAAATGAGCATATTGTAATTGCTGTCCCGGATAATTTTGAAGGTAGTACTATAACAGGAATTTTTACTAAACAAAATTTGCCTAAAATGGCAGCTTATGCGGTAGACTTTAATATAAATAGCGGCTTTTTTGAAGATGTGATTGAGTTTAATGGATATATTGGTGCAAAATATAACATTTATATAGATAATAATGGTGAAAAGGTGTTGATCAACAACATTGTATGCAATGGTGATATAGTAAGATTGATAATTAAAAAAGATAATGTATTTAAGCATTACAATTATTTTGTTGAATATTGTCCTGATTAAGTATAAATAAAAAATCGTCAACTAATTGACGATTTTTTATTTTAAAACAATTATTTTATTGCTTATAATTAACCCCAATATCGTAATCTAATACATTACCATCTATTTTTACAATAAATATATCGTTATCGGTGTTTGCAGCTACATTATTTACTATAAAGCTATTTTTATTGCTTTTTGCTATTTTTATAGTTGCCTTATAATTTTCAAAATTTAACTGCACAGAATAATTATCAATAGTTTTATTAGGTTTTATTAATATTTGATTGTCTTCAAAGTTTATGCCTAATATATCATTTAAAATTACTTTATAAATCCAAGAACTACTGCCTGTATACCAACTCCAACCACCTTCGCCTGTTGTATAAACATCTGCACTTATAACAAAAGGTTCATTGTTGTATTTCATACTATCCTTTGTAATATTAATTGGGTTGATAAGGTTTAATATTTCCATAGCTTTGCCCATATTGCGTTTTGCAAGTGCTTTTATAAACCAAGCGACAGAATGAGTGTATTGTCCGCCGTTTTCTCTTACACCTTCAGGATAATTAGAAATATAACCATAGTACTTTTTGTCATTAAATGGTGGGGCTAATAGTTTAACCAATTTATTTTCTCTGTCTACCAGCGTTTCGGCAAATACTAAGGAATGTTTGACTTTATCATCGTCACAAGCACCTGAAATTGCAGAAAATGCTTGACTTATCAAATCGATTTTGCATACATTGCAATCTTCTGAGCCTAACCACTCTCCATCTTTTGTAATCGCACGATTATACCAGTTTCCATTGTAAGCGTTTGAAATTCCGTCTTTTAGTTTTTCCAATGCTTTTTCAAATGCTTTTTTATCTTTTGCATTGCAGTATTTGATAAAACGCGTTATAACATAGTAACAGAACATTGAAAGCCATACACTTTCGCCTTCCTTATCATTGCCGATATTATTTAATGCATCGTTCCAATCGCCGTCACCAATTAGTAACAATCCGTTTTTACCAAATTTTAAAGCATTATTAATTGCTCTAACGCAGTGAGAATACAAACTTTCGCTAATATCTGACTTTTCAAAAGCTTTGTACAAATCACTATGGTTTTCAGGAATACTCTCGCTTTTTAAATAAGATAGTACTGCTTTTAAAATATCATTATCGTTTGTAAAATCAATATATTCACAAACAACATAAGGTAAAAACAATTTATCATCACTTATTTTTGTCCTAACGCCTTCAGCATAGTTATGCCACCAATGTAGTACATCACCTTCTATAAATTGTCTTTCTGCAGATAGCGTAATGTGATATTTAACATATTCCGGATTTGTATACAAATATGCAAGGCAATCTTGTAATTGGTCTCTAAACCCTATTGCACCACCCACTTGATAATATCCGCATTTACCGCAAAGTCTCGCAGAATAAGTTTGGTACATAAGCCAATTATTAAATAAAGTGTCTAATTCCTTATTATCAGTTAAAATTGTAATTTTATTTAAGTTTTCAAAGCTTTCTAATGTTTCTTTTATTTTATTCTCTACAATATCTTCAGTATAGTCATTAATAATTTCGTCATCACAAGACATAACGATAAATAATTTTTTACACTCGTGTGGCGGTAAATCAATATTTACTTGGTTGTGAAGATTGCAGTTTTCGTCAAAGAATGAGTAAATGTCGCTTTTTAATATTTTTATAAACACTCTTTGGTTTGTTTTTACATTATTAACTGCAGTGATATTGTTTTCTGTAGACATTATCAAGTTTCGTTTTTCTCTGTCTACGCCTAAGGCTAATTTAAGTCTAAAGTCGATTTTTGCATTTTGTGGATAGTCTTTAATGTTAGTAATATTTAAAGAGTAAAGTTTGCTTTTTCCGTCATCAATTATCGTAGACATTGTATTGCATTGCAAACCATTGTACAAAAGCACAAAATCAATAAAACCTTGACCGTATTTTACATATCCACCTTCGGCAAATTTATTTAAAATTAAATTCTTGTTTTCTGCAGTCAAAATTACACTTTCACTATTAATGTTTCCATAAGCTTCACCACGCCACTCTGTGACTTTGCAGTTTCTGGAATTTCCAAAATAAGTGAAGTTTTCTCCATTATTAGATGCCACAAATCCGCCATATTTACCGCATATTACATTGCTGTATGGCTTTTTTGTTTTGCAGGTTAAAATATAATTTTTGCCCGAAAAACCACCGCAGTTATTTTGTATATTAAAAGGTGGAATATCAATATTTTCACTTTTTACACAAGGTATATTTTCGCTTTTTTCATAATTAGTATTTATTATGATTTCGCTATTTAATGTGATAAAAGCTATTTTTTTGATATTATCTGCAACATTTTTGTCTTTATTAAATATTACTTTAATATCATAAAACTCTTCTCTTATGAGTTTATGAACGCCTTCTAACACGCCGCTACAAAATATAGTAAAATCACCACATAATGGCTTTAATATTCTTAACGATTTTAGCAATAATTTAAATGAATTACTATCTAGAGTGTTAAGGTAAATTATATCGTCATTAATCGATATTCCGTATCTAGCAAGTTCTTCTGCAATTTCTTTGTTCTCTTTTGCTTTTAGACTAAGAGTGTTATATTTGCCATACTTTAATTTGTAAGCTAGTTTTGTCAAAAAATCATAGTTGCTATTTGAATCAAATATTTTTCGTATTGCAGAAAGTGTCGGTAATTTTGCAGAATAAATCAAATTATAAACAGCTTTTTTGCAATTAATTTGCGATAATTTGCTTGTAAGTTCGCTATAGCTTTCTGCATATAAAATAACTTGATAATATTCAAAGTTATCCATTTTACTGCAATCAATATTGCTATTGTAAGTGAATATAGGATATACGATATCGCCAAAAGAATTATCAAATTCCTTTTCATTAAAATTGATTTTTCCTGTTATTATATCGTAACAATTGCTTTTATTGCTCTCAAAAACAATTTTGCCAGCACCGATTATTCTGATAGCTACATATTTTTTTATGTTTGATTTTCTTCTGTAAATCACAGTGCAATCGTCATATTTTTGGCTTGATATAAACAAATCTTTAAACGCAGGGTGTGCGATATAGTCCGCTTCACTTTGAATATTTATTTCACCTACACCACGTATATTAATATTGTTTAAGTTTTTGCAGTTTATATTAAACTTTCTAACTTCGCCATTTATGCAGTTAGGAATATAAATTTCTGCACATATACCTTGCTTTGTGTTGGCATATTGCACTTTTTCGGTATCTGCAACAAAAGCGTAATCGGACGAATTTTTTAAGCTAGGATAATAGCAGATTTCTTCATTTGTGTCATTATTGTAAATAGTATTTTTAAAACCAAAGCTTTCAAAAGTGTTGTGATACTTGCAAATATTGCTATTATAAATACTGCTTAAATTATCACCAAAACTATTAAAGAAAGCTGTGTATTTACCATTTGTAAGCACTCCAATTGTATTTTTATCTTCTGTTTTAAAATTAGTTCCGTCAAACTTGCTATATATAAAGTCTTCTTTCGGTTTTTTAAAACTTCTCTCTTGAATTTTTCTCTCACTTAGCAAGATTTTTGCAGACTTAATTTTTTGTTCACTCTCAAAAAATTCGGAAATATTATTGCCACAAATCGCATTGGTAATGCTAGCAAGTATCATACCTTGATGGTGGCTCATATATTGGTAGATAATATGCTTTCTTGAAGTAATATCAATCGCTTCGTAAAATCCATATTCGCCATAACCACATTCTTTTTTGATAGCTTGAAGATTTTTAACTGCTTCTTTAGCGTTTATTCGCAAAGCTAAAGCGCTGGCATAAGGCGTGATAACACATCTGTTATGGCTATTTCGTATTGCAAGCTCTTTTAGTCCGAACGAATAGTATTGATATCTTAAATTTTCGTCAAATTTATAGTAACCACTCTCAGATATACCCCATATATTTTGACATTTATTTTTTATTGCAAGTTTTACAATATTACTTTCCGTTTGATATAATAAAGAATTTCTAGGTGCTCTAATAAAAATATTTGGTAGCAAATATTCAAACATTGTACCCGACCAAGAAACAAGCGTATTACCGCCAAAACCAACACAATCACGTGATAAATTGTTCCAAGGCGTAGCATTTTGGTAAAAGGCTGCGTATAAATAATACAAAATTCTTGCTTCACTAGCCATTAAATCGTAGTAATTATCAAACGATTGTGTTTTTACATTATAACCTATGTGGAACAAGTTTTTATCTTTGTCAAGAAGAAAATCCAAATCAATTTCGTCAATTAACTTTGAAACAATATCTATACCATACAATGAGTGTTTTTTAATAAATTGTTTTACAACTATAAGGCAAGCCAGCATATTGCCATTATCTACTGAAGATATATAAAATGGATATGCAGGGGTATTGTCTTCTATATTGTACCAGTTATAAAAATTGCCATTGTATTTTTCTATATTCTCAAGCAAATTTAATTTGCAAATCAATTTTCTTTCTGCTTCTGCTTGACTTATAATACCAAGTTCGCAAGCGCAAATCTCACTTAGGATAGAAAAACCTAAATTTGTTGGTGAAGTATAATGTGACTTCCCGCCAAAAGGACGAATTTGTATATTGTCTGTAACTAAGTTATTGCTGTCTTGAATATCAAAATATTTATAAGTGCGTCTTGCAACATCAAGCAAAAAGTCCTTTTCAGATGAAGTGATTTCCTGTTTTTCATTTTGTTTTATTGATGTGATATACAAGCTTATCGCAAAAGCAATAAATATTGCACTATATCCTACAACATAAATGTTACTTATAAATACAATGCTAATTATCAGCATAACTATACTTTGCGTAACAACAAATCTGCAATAATTATCTATTCCGCCTTTGGATTGAGTTTGGCTAAATGTCGTCCAGTTTAATCTGTTGCTGGATGTTGAAATCCTGCAAATAATCGTATCTATTGCGACAAGCAAATTGTTAATTGCCATAATAGGCAGTGTGAAGAATGATATAATCATATCACCTATTATGGAAAGTATATTTTTTACAACAAAAATTGGTTTTATATTGTGTCTAGTTCCGTCAATTGTTCGTAGCAAACTTAAAAAGTAATTAGTACCAAACCCAATAATAAATGGTATTGCGTAAATAAAATTACCAGTTATCATACAATTTAGCAAGTGTATCAATAAAGATAGTTTGCTAAAACCGCTCATAATATTTAAAATAATTATATGCTTATAAATCGGTGATTTATTTAAATTCTTTTTTTCCTTATCATCGTTTTTTATTGTGTTTTTTACAAATCCACCAAGCAGTAAATCCCCTTTAAACCAACGATTATGCCTTGAAATTTCAGATGGTATGCTGTTAGGTGCATTTTCAAAAGCGACTTCAGGTAGTTCACCTGTTTTTAAAACGCTACCTTCAATAATGTCGTGGCTTAAAATTCTGTTTTGTGGGAAAACATTGTTTAGTTTAGCATAATATGGCTCAAGTCTGAATATTCCTTTACCACAGTAAATACCTTTACCAAAAAAGTTGTAATAAAAGGAATTAGTTGGCATATAGCGTGAATATCCACAATCAAAGTAGTATCTTTTGCCATATATTGTATTCATAGAATATAAGTCATACTTTGTTTTAAAAGTCATTAAGTCATATTGTTTATTAAGTGGGTGCAACATACGGCATACACTATCAAATATTGTGTTTGGCAACAAGCAATTATCGTCGTCAAGTGTCGCGATAAAAGTAGGTTTTTCTATTTCGTCACGCATTATAAAAGCAAATTTTTCTTTGTCGCCTGTTAAAAGCAACTCGCAAAAATCAAGTATTGCACCTCTTTTTCTCTCAAAAGCTGTGTAATATTTGCCTTGTTTTACTCTTTTTCTAACAAAAACATTAACATCACTTAGACCAATTAATCTACTGCTTAAACGCTTATTTAAATCTTCGTCAATGCTCTCTCTTTCATATTTAGATTTTTTATAGTCAACAAGCAAAGCAAAAGATATGTTTTTTCCTTTGTTTGACATTTGCAATTCTTTAATTTTTGCAACTGCACTATCTGCTGCCCCCATATTTGCTATAAATGTAGGTAAAATTACCATTGTTTTTGCTGAGTCTGGCAGTTCTTTTAAATCTAGCTTAGGCGTAGGCTTTTTCTTTAATGCAATTGATAAAATGCTAATCAAAATATTATTAATTAGTGGTAGTAAGAAAAATGGCGATAAAATTAATGTGATAATCATAACCGCAATATTTGTATATGTTAAAAATCCAAATAATGCAGTTATTGCCAAAGTTAGTCCCCAAACCGCACATATAAAATACAATTCTTTTATTTTAGTGCCTTTTTTGTAGGTTAAAATAACATTGTTGTTTATATAATGCTTTAAAGTTTCCTTTTCTTCAAACAAGTATTTGCCAAAATGCTCACCTGTTGATTCTTGTAGTTCAAACAACTTTTTGACAACTGTTTGTTCTTCAATTTTATGTTTGTTACTTACTTCTTCAATGGTGTTTAAATAATCATTTTTGCTGATTATATCCATTGATTTATACATTTCGTCTTGTTCAAGTAAATAATTTGTGTGATTTATTGAAAGCAAATATACTCCGTCTAAATCTTTTTTAATAAAATTTAACGAAGCAATAATGTTCGCTGTTATTTCGTAATCATTTGCTAATTTTTCTGTAAAGATATATTGAATATTATCAAGATTTCCGCTGTAGTCTTCTATATATTTTTTATCATTTTCCAACTTGCCAAATTTGCTTCTAAAATACAAATAATCGTCCGTATTTGCAAGTTCTTTAGCAAAATCGAATTTTTTTGCCACATTTTCGTAATATTTAAGATTTTCTGATTTTTTTGTCATTTCGGCAACTTTGCTAACCAAAGCATACAATAATGCTTGTGGCAAAGCAGAAATTTCGTCAGTTGATAATGGCGTATATTCATTAAATTTTTCAATAATTGCTTTAATATTTTGTTTATTTATATCACATTGAGTGTTGTTGATTATATATTCAGCAAGCAAAATAATCCTTACTTTGCCATAATTATGCGGAAGTATAGCAAAGTATTTAAAGTTTTGATTATTAAAACGAGACATTATATTATGATAATTTTCGTATATTAATTTTTCATATAAATATATTTCATCATCATTTTTTATTTTTTTTGCAATTAAATTGTACATCACCTTTATTTTTTTAGCTTTAGACATAATTTGTGGCGCTGCACCATAAGATTTTGGATTGCGTAATTTTTCTGCCAGTTTTGCTGTATTTAATTTTAAATCTTCGTCGCTCATTTTGGAAATAAGTTTGTGATTTAATCGCATTTTTAATGCAAAGTATCCGAATATAATCACAAGTATACTAAGTCCAACAATAATGTAAATCATAATTACCTCCGCTATAGCCAATTATTTACAAATTAAATTAATGTATACTTATATTTATAAAAGTTTAAAACTTAAACAAATTTTTTAAATTAATTTGATTCAATCCCTTTAAAATTCAAGTATCATAAATTATTAACTTATAGAAACGGCAAAAATTATGATTTTTTAATTATAAATAGTTATTTTGTTGTAAAATTATAAAAAATATGTTAAACTATATATGAGTTGACCAGATAATCGCATTTAATATGAGGAAAGTCCGAGCATCACAGAGCAGGACGCTGGCTAATTACCAGTGAAGGCGACTTCAAGGAAAGTGCAACAGAAATATACCGCATTATTTATAATGTAAGGGTGGAAAGGCGTAGGTAAAAGCTCACCACACCTAAGGTGACTTGGGTGGTTATGTAAACCCCGTCCGATGCAAGAGACAATGACATTTACGGCTGCTCGCCGGTCAGACAATCGCTTGAGATTATTGGCAACAATAATCCTAGACAGATGATTATCAAATACAGAACTCGGCTTATAGGTCAATCTCACCATTAAAAAAACGGCTAATAATTTAGCCGTTTTTTTTGTTTATATATTGTATAAATTTCTTAAAATTAAAGATTTAATAGTATAAACTATGTGTCGATAAATTTGAGAAAACTCAAATTTATACAAAAGCTATAGCTTTTACTTGATAAATCAAGTCGACACAGTTTGAAAAATCGTCAGTTACTGCAAAATGTGGCTTCGCCCCGCTTTGCGATAACTTTCGATATTATAAATACTGATTAAATTTTTTACATCACTCACCTGCTAAATTTTGCAAATTGCTATAAAAATAGCCTTAAAATAGAATAATTTTTAATAAAAAATTATAAATTAAGTGATTTTTTATAATAATTTACCCTTTTTTATAAAATCAACTACTTAGTGTGAAAGCTCAAAATTTCAAATTATACTTAATTATTTTTATTGTAAAATTCAACAAATGATTTTATTGTAAATTCTTTTATTCCACTAATATCATTGTTTACTACTTTAAAAAAGCAAGTTGGCATTTCACCTTTTTTTAAATTTTTTGCAATACACAAATCGCACCCTTTGTTATGATTACTTGGGTGCAATGGACAAGTCATATCATCACAAGTGCAAAAATGTTTTTTATCTTTTGTAATCATTACTCTCTCCTAAATTTTATTTATTAAATTATACTACAATATTTTTTGTAAATCAATCCCCTACTTATTTAAAATTGAAAACGTTATTATTTTTGATACTATAAATTTTATTTGACTTTTAAATTAAATTATTGTACAATTACATAGTAAATTATAAATTCATATTTAGATTATGAGTAAAATGGATAACTCGTTAAAAACGATTGCTACACCAAAAATTCTCTATCCTAAGTTGCTTCATTATATTAAAATATTAGCAAAACTGATAAAAAAGTGTATTACAGCGGATTTCAATCCTTAATATTACTTGCCTAAAAAAGTTAATTTTTTTAAGTTTTATACGGATATTTCTGTATTGTGAAGCATCTTCAAAACTGAATATGGATCCGTAATTAAATGGATATAATACCTCCCTCCTAAGGAGGCTTTGTGGGTTCGATTCCCGCCGGGTCTACCAAAAATACCGTGATTTATAAAAAATCACGGTATTTTTTAAGACTACTATTCTTCATACATATCGATTAAATCAAGCAACGAATCGTATGCAGACATTTTTTGTGCTTCTTTTTTGGAGTTTGCATAGTTTGTAAAAGTTCGTCCATTTTCTTTAACAAGGCAATCACAACGCCATTCAATATAACCATTTTTGTCGTTTTCTTGTTTAAAAGTGTATGTAGGTTTTGATATGAGCTGTTTTTGATATAGTTCGTTTAATTGTCGTATTGGTTCATCTTCGTTAGGCTCGCCTATAGCTTCGTTAATTGGATTGATTATGTAACCATTTTCTTCAAGCCAACTATAAAATAATTCCGCGCATTTTTCGCGTGCTTCCGAATTATTATCGCCATATCCATTGAAATATTTATTTTCGTAATGCAACTGGCATTTATATAATCCCGAACCATTTTCATATGGGATATATAAAGGTTCGCAGAACGTTCTATCACCGCTACTTAAATACTGATAGTGAGGCAACTCTCCTTCATTTGATTGAAACCACTCTTGAACCAAGCAAACATAATTTTGGCTTTCTTCTAAATAGTTGTTAAAATAGGCATCGAAATCAATCATATTTTTAACGACTTCTGTAATAATATTAAAATTCCAATCCGAATCAATCGCCACGGCGCCGACGATTGCTTCAAACAAATCTTCCTTTACCGAAATATCATTTTGCCTGTTTTGTTTTATATCGCCTTGTCCCATAATAAGATATTGATGGAAACCGAGAGCATCCATTGCTTTTGATAAGGCTTTTTTCTTCACTAAATCTTGCTTGATGTCGGTAAATTTACCTTCGCCGTATTTTGTTTGAAAATATTTCGGATTACGCAACTTAAATTCATTATAATCCTTATCTTCGGTAATTACTCCGAAATGTTCCATCATAATGCGAATAACTGCCATATCCAAGGCTTTATCACCTATAAACTCCAAAACTTCGTTGTTTTGTCCGCCTTTTTCCGCCGAGTACGATTTCCGTACAAAAGCTTGTTGTAACAGGTCTTTGTTTTTAAACTCATAACCTATAGTGTGTTCGATTTTGCTTTCTTCCAACATAATAAAAATCCTCCAAGGATAAATAAAATTTACATGGAGAATAGAAAAAGACCTATAAAAAGCATAAAATACACCTTAGTTTTAGGTCTAGTAAATCAAAATATTTATTATAAATTAGCCCTACTTCCTATAAATATTTTACATTTAGCACTAATAAAAAATAGTAAGTTTTGATAATTTATATTAGGTATTTTAATCGCCTGCCTATCTCCAAATATATTTCATTTTATCATAAAAAAGAAATTTATACAACTATTTTTAAGAAAAATCTTAATTATAAAATCGCAAGTATAATATGTGTTTACAAAATACTTTTCGCATTTTAAATATTTCTATTTATTGCTAATGAGTGAATATATTAGATTAATTTTTTATTCTATTGCATTTATACTTATAATATGTTATTATAAAATAAAAATGGTGTTTTATGGATAAAGCTTCTATTAATAATAATGTGGTCAGTGCATATGAAATATCGCAAGATTATGAACAGGAAAAGTATGTTAGAGAGTGCAGTAAAAACAAAAAGATATTATGCGTTGATACAGATTGTAAAAATCCAGTTCTTAGGTATTGTCATGGGGATAAAAAAGCTGCATATTTTGCTCATTTAGCCAATACCGATTGTGACTATTATAAATTTGACAAAAACGATACTACATTATTCAAAGAATTAAGAATAAAACTATTCGACCATTTTTCTAGCCTTGGTTATAAAGTCGAAATGGAACATAAGATTTTAGAAAGACATTATTCCCCTATTTTTTGTATGAAAGAAGATAAATCTTTTGTTATAGAAATGTGCGATTCAAAAACCATAGGCAATGTAGACAGAGTATTAAAAGAATACTCATTAAAAAGTATTCCTGTTAAATGGATAGTTGTTGGAGAGAAAAACCTAATGCTTAAAGAAAATGAAATTTCATTTTTAAAGCGTTTTTTATTGAATGAGTCAAAAAATAATGATTTTATTTTATTTGATGGAAAAGAAATTGTTCAACATAGGCTGTATAAAAAAGACATCTATTCAGAAACAGCTAGTATTCAAGATTTATGTGTTGTTGATGGAGAGTTAAGCATCAAAGATTATGATTCCAGATTTGCATTATGGAAAAAACAAATAGATGCCGAGATTGCGCAAAAATCTGTAAATGATAAGGCGTTAACAGAAGAACAGAAAAAACATATATTTGTACAAAAAGCGACAGAACAAGAAGAATTTACAGAATCTGTAACCTATCAAAAAAAACATCCAGAAATCACTGAAAAACAGTTGCCTGATTATCAAACTAGCACCTTTACTTGTACTGAGTGCGGTAAAATAGCTGGTCATAAAGAATTTTATATGACACAAGGAGAAACAGGAATTTGTAATGATTGTATACATGATCCAGAAATACTTAAAAAGATAATAGAAAATATGCGTTCTAAGGGTTAGTTACAGGTTCGATTCATGTATAGTCCACCAATATATGACCTAATCTTAACCACTTTAAAAGTAATAAGATTAGGTATTTTTAATATAAAAATGATACAATAAAACAAATCTGGAGTTTAATATGATTTTTTTACGCAACTTTACGCGTGATGATATCTCCGTTTTACAAAAAAATGGTTACAATAAATATTCATATAATGAAATTTGCGATTTGGTGGACAAGTGGCAAACCGACAAAACTTTTAATAACTTATATTTTAAAATGTTTGCTATAGTAAGTAATAATGAAATCGTTGGCAGTGCTTCATTATATCAACGCTCAAATTCAATAATAAGTTGTGGGATAGAAATATATCATAATTATAGGCGTAAAGGATATGCGACAACTGTATATAGTCAATTATTTGCACTTGCAAAGCAAAAGGGTTATAAAATCGCAGTTGCACAAGTTCGTGTAGATAATATAGCAAGTATTGCACTTAATAAAAAACTTGAATTTGAGTGTGAAAACTCTGAATATATAAATAAAAAAGGAAATAAAGTATATTATTTTATCAAAACTATTTAATTAAAAATTCGATTTATACTACTGCACCACCATTTAAAATGCACCTTTTATGAAGGTGCTATTTTTGTTTTTACTTCAGTTATAATAATCATTATTATAGAAAAATTAATTTTTTATTATAACAAACTATTTAAATAATTCAACTGAAATAAATACATTATTATTATTGAAAATAGCAATTGTTTGTGGTATAATATATTTGTTAAGAAACAACAATTAATTGGAGTATTTATAATGGATAAAACACAGATTTTTAAATTTATATCAAAACAAAAAACAGCATTTATCGCATCTATTAATGAGCAAGGCTATCCGGTTATAAGAGCCTTGCTTGCTCCGCGCAAAATTGATGGAAATGAAATCTATTTTTCTACAAATACTACATCAAATAAAGTAAAACAATTTTTATCAAATGAAAATGCTTGCGTATATTTTTATAAGCGTGGCAAAATCAAATATCAAGGTGTTACAATTACAGGAAAAATGCAAGTTTGCACTGACCAAGCGACAAAAGACGAGATTTGGCGTTTTGGAGATAAGTTTATTTATAAACAAGGCGTAACCGACCCTGATTATTGTGTATTAAAATTTAAGGGCGAAAAAGCAGAATATTATTGTGATTTAAAAATTGAGACATTAGAATTATAATTATAAAATACAAATTTTTTGTTTTAGGTATTTCTCTTCACTTACCTTTTGGCGTAAAAAATATAATTAATTAAGTATAAAAATTAAAATAAAATAATTAATAAAATTATCGGTAAAATTGGAGATAGTATGTACGAATTTATTAATTTAAATGAACATAGTGAGTATGTAAAATTGCTTGATATTATTGCAAAAAAGACAAAATATATTGAATATGTTATAATTGATAGTGATGATACAAAATTGTTAGATTGTTTTGAAGAAGATATTATGTTTAGAAAAAATACAAATAAATGGTGGGGAACAAAAATAAGTCAAAGTAGCACTCTTTATAAAATAAAAGCATCAAGCAAACTATTTACTTTCCTTAAGAAATTTGAAACCTTTTGTATTCAGATAACAAATAATCTTGGTGATTGCGTGCAATTTACCGATTTTGGCATTAATGATATAGCCTTTTTTGACGATAAAACCGAGCCAATACTATTTACAACTACTCACGAAGGTAATATATTATTAAGAGAAGATATAAAATTTTAAAATAACTGCGGTAAATAGCAAATTGTTTTAATAATAGTAATATAATAAGTTATATAATACTAAACTTAAGGTACGAATGCGTTTATTTCGTGCCTTTTGCATTTTAAATGGGCTTGACAACACAATTAAATAATGGTACTATAAAATTAATATTAAAATTGTAATTGCTTTAAGGAGAAACTTATGAAAAAATATATAAAATACGCATTAGTATTTTTAGCTTTAGGGTTAGCTTTTGGTGTTTTTTATCGTGAATTTTCTAAAGCTTACGGAATTGTAAATACTTATGCTACTCTTGGTCTTGTACACGTTCATTTTCTTGTTTTAGGTGTTGTATTTATCTTGATAATAGGTTTAATCAAAGATAAATTGGACACTTGTCACGAAAAATTGTTTAAATGTGCTTTCCCACTTTATGCTGTGGGTGTACTTGGTGCGGGACTTATGATGGCAGTACGCGGTATACTTGATATTTTGGTTAGGACAGACAAAATACAATTTGCGGTATCAGCAGGTGTAAATGGTGCAATTGCAGGAATTTCAGGTATATTCCACGCAATTTTAGGTGTTGGAATTGTGCTTATTTTTGTATCTTGGCTTTTGAATAAATCTACTATAATTAATAATTGTAAAAATAACAAAGATTAACTTACAACATTTTTGAATAAGGATTTTTTATGAATAAAATTTATGAAAATTTATGGAAAGATTCCCTTGAAAAATTAAAAATAGGTAATAAAAATATTGTAATGGCACAAGTATTGGCAATGTATCGGAGAATATACGAAAGGAAACATTTGAAAATGGTCAATTCCCTTTTGCAGCTGTTATTTCCTGCTCTGATTCGCGCGTAATACCTGAGAGTATATTTTCTGCAAGCATTGGCGATTTGTTTGTTATTCGCGTTGTGAGAAATGTTATGGATTCTACTGTTACCGCAAGTATGGAGTATGCTATAGGACATTTAAATGTACTACTTGTGTTAGTTTTAGGACATACTGCTTGCGGTGCAATTACCGCAGCAATAAATGGTAACGCTACTGGCAGAATAAAGGAAACAATTGACAAAATTAGTAGCGTAATAGGCGATGAAAAAGACGATTATAAAGCAAGTGTAATCAATGTTAATGCAAATGTTAAAGCCGTACAAAATACAATAGCAAATGATTATCCGCAAGTAAAAGTCATAGGTGCTATATATCTTGCAGATTCAGGCATAGTTGAATTTATAGATTAGTTAAATTTAACTTATTTATAGCTAATTTATTTAGCTTATAACAATCAATTATTAATAAAAGGATACAATTGCAATAAAAAACCAACAAGAAATACTCTTGTTGGTTTTTTTGTTTAAATTATACCAGTGCCTTTGCTTAAAGCTGAGTTGATTTTTTGAATTTCGCCTTGCAAATATATAATACGCTGTTTTATTGACTTACGGTTATTTAGATTAATAAGTATTTTTATTATAGCTGCAATAGTAAATGCAAAGCCAATAGCGAAAGTTGGACCAGTTTTAATTATTAATATAATCGCTAAAATAGTAATAAGAATACCTAGTATTGACCATAATATGGTGGAAGAAGTATTTTTCCTAAACTTATTGTTCTGCATATTAAGTTCTATTTCATACTCTTCTTTTTTGCATACGGGACAAATTCCACTATGCCCAGTATATGATGAGCAATCTGCACACATTGCTTTACCGCATTTTTTGCAAACTGAAATTGCTTCTTTTGACGGGTGCATAAAACATTTCATAATTTTTACCTCTTGTATATAGGATTATATATAATCTTATTATAGCATACATAGGATTATCTGTCAACCAAAAGTATGATATATAATCCTAATTTTTTGTAATTGGTAAGGTACAATAAAATAAAAAGGGATAAAATGAAAAAGATTGCCGATGTTGTTGTAGACAGATTATTTAAATATATGAATGAGCAAAATTTAACGCAATATAAGCTTGCTCAATTAAGTGGCGTCCCTTTTCCTACAATCAAAAGCATAATGCAACGCAGGACAAAAGATATAACTTTAAAAACAATTATAATGCTATCTGATGGATTAGGTATTACGCCAAGCGAATTTTTAAATGATGACGATTTTTTGGCTATCAATATTGAATTAAACTAATTTTTAACAAGAATAATAAATCTAGTCGACATTTTTTTATAAAATGTCGAATTTTTATAAATAAAATATCACATAAATAAATTATTCAAAAAAATTTATTTATGTGATATAATGAAATTGTAAATTTAATTAAATTATGGGGTTGATTATGGAATTTAAATACAACAGAATTTTAATCGTTGGATGTGGTGGTGCCGGAAAAAGTACTCTTGCTCGTGAAATGGGCGATAAATTTAATATTCCTGTTATACACCTTGATAAATTGCATTGGCTACCTAACTGGATTGAAAGACCTGATTCAGAATTTTATACATTGCTTGAAAAAGAACTGGAAAAACCTAGATGGATTATTGACGGCAATTACACTAGGACATTTGAATGGCGTTTGCAATATGCAGATTTATGTATATTCCTTGACTACCCGATTGATTTGTGCTTAACAAGCATAGATTGTAGAGTGAAAATGTATAGTGGCAAAAGTAGACCAGATATGACGGAAGGCTGCATTGAGCGTGCTGATGATGAATTTGTTGAATGGATAAATAATTATAGTAAAAATGTAAGGCCTAAATTATTAGAAATTTTAAATAAATCTTCAGTCCCTTATTTTATTTTTAATTCAAGAAAACAAACAGCAGAATGGCTAAACCAATTTAATTAAAAAGTATAATTTACCACAATTATTGCTTTAAAATAATAATTATAGCAGCTTTAGTCTTTTGTAAATTTTGCAAAAAATTTACGAAAAAAAAAGAAACTATTGACAAACTGCTTTTTATATGATATAATCTTTACATAACATAAGAAGGAGTTAAAAAATGTATATTTGGAGTTTTTGTAAATCAATATTAAGACCTAAAAACATATTACCTGCTATTTATTTTTTGATAAATGCGGTTATTGTATTTTTTATTTTTGCGATATTACCTTTTCAAATAGTAGAAGATAGCACAATGAATTTTGTATATATGGGACTTATTGGTTTAGCTGTCAATTTGGTATTTATATTAATATCATTAACGCCGTTTGGTGAAGCTATTTGGCGTTTAAGAAATCGTATTAAAAAAGCCCCTGAAGCAGCCTTAGAAAGTCAATGGATAATGGCAAATGAAGTTTTTGAAGAAGTTAAGGAAAAAGCTAATTCAATATCACGCAGCGTATCAAAAAAAGTTAAATTATATTATGATGATTCAGATGATTTAAATGCTTTTGCTTTAGGACATAGGACAGTAATTGTTACACGTGGTATGTTATCGCAAGCTAATCCAGATATTTTAAAAGGTGTTTTAGCACACGAACTTGGACATATTGCTCACGGCGATAGTGATTTAAAACTTGGTATAAATGTATCTAATAGCATTTTAATTATCTTTTTGACTATTGTTAACATTATTAATAACTTTATTATCGGATTGTTTTTAAGTACTAATAGCTCAATAATTCATATACTAGCTATGATATTAAAGTTTGTATTTGGAATATTACTTATTGGTTTATTTAAAGTTTGGAACTGGATTGGTACACTTTGTATCAATTGGTCATCAAGAAAAGCCGAATTTGCTGCAGATAGCTATGCAAAAGAATTAGGATATGGCGAAGAATTGGAAATTTTCTTGCGTTGTATTGACGATAAAGTAAAAACTAATAAATTTAGCTTAATGTTCCAAACTCACCCTGACACAGGCGATAGATTGAGTAATCTTGCATAAGATATACATAAAAAATTAAATCCTTGCTGGTATGCAAGGATTTTTTTATTAGAAAATAATATATTAAAAAATCCCCTATTTTAAGGGGATTTTATCATTTTTTTGATAATTCATTTATTATAAATTCTGCATAAATTTTTGCTACATTAATGTTAGTAACCTTTTCAAACATACCAAAAAAGGCATTTGAGTTTACTTCGCAAACAACAGGATTATTATCTTTGTCAATCAGCAAATCGATACCGCAGTAATCAAGTTTTAATACATTTACAACTTTTTCGCAAATTTCAATATATTCCTTATTTAAACTTTGTGCTGTACCCGTGCCACCAATTTCAATGTTTGAACGGAAATCTTGAGTATTTTGTCTGCACATAGCACCTATGCACTTTCCACCAATTACAATTACTCTTATATCCATACCTTGACTTTCTTTAATGAAAGCTTGGTATAAATGCGGTTTCAATTTGATTTCGTTTGCTATTTGCTCTAGTTCTTCTCTATTGCGTGCAAGATAAATACCTTTACCGCAAGAACCATAATTTTCTTTTATTATAAGCGGATATCCAAGTTCAGATTCAACCTTATCTATTATACTTTTTTTAACTTTTGCATCTTTATAGTAGCAAAGTACTCCACCAATTGTTTTAGGCATATTTATATCGTGATTTGCAAGTGCTATATGTGTCAAAAGTTTATCGTCACAAATTTCAATTGCTTTTGCATTATTGAAAACTTTAATATTTAGTGCTTCTAGCATTTTAAGAACGTGTAAATCCTTATCTAAATAAATGCAAAAATCTATATTATTAATATTAACGCTATAATTGCCATTTTCAATAATTACTTGCATTTCGTCCGTATGCACAATGTCAATCTCTACACTTAAGCAATTAAACTCTTCCTTAAGCCTTAATGCTTGATTTAGTTCAGATTTTGTTGTTGCATACGCATTTACTACTATTATTCCCTTCATATTTACCTCGTTATTCAGTATAACATAAATAACTAGAATATGCAAGGATAAAGTAAAAAATCATATACTTTAATTATTTTACTATTCTATTTGTAATTAAAATGTCCATATCGCCTTCTATCAATGCGGAATCATAATTTAATATGCTAATTATACTGCTATAAATTTCGTGCATTTTTGGATTGTCATAGGCTTCTGATAAATCCTTTGCTGCGATTTCCAATTGTTCTTTTGAAATATTTACTTTCAGTTTTGATTTTACATTTACGCTATCAATATACTTTTTACCGCTAAATATACTTGTTTTAAATTTTGCAGTTGGGTTTTCAATATTTACAGCGTTTTTAAATATTCCACTTGCTGTTGTATCGGCAAAAGTATCAAATAAAATATGTTTTAAAGTATAATTTGATTTATTTATACAATTTTCGCAGTGGCGAGCTAAAAAGTTGTCTGAAATATGGCAAAACTCATTAAATTCACAGCTTACAGGTACTTCCTTACTCAAATTAAAAGTATCTTTATTTGTCGGTATATAAGTTGTAATTGGGTGACAATTTAATTCGCACAAAATTGCTTTGTAATCTTCATTATTTTTTAAATTGTCAAATTTAAATTCATATTTAACCGGTTTTGCAAGGTTTGCTTTAAACATATCTTTTACATTTAGAATTTGAATAGTACCAGCAGCAGTATTATCATCAAATTCAAAGTTTGCTTTTAAACCTACTTTTGACCAAGCTTGCTCTAAATGCTTAACTTTTAAATCACCTTCTAACTTTTTGTAATCAAGCACTATATCAATTATACCTTTGACATCTTCGTTGATTTTTATTGACATATTTTTACGGGTTTCTATATTAACCAAAAGCTTTCCGTCTTTAAATTTTTTCTCAATATCAAAAACTAAATTATCGATAGTCATCACTCCACCGATATTTAAATTTTTAAAACTTACTTGTTCGATGCTCTCGTTTTGAGTGGAATTGTCCCATACTTCTTTAGTTGAATTTGTAATTTCTTCAGTTGAAACATTTTTGTCACAACTTACAATACTTAACATTAACACAATGGATAAAAATACAATCAGTAGTTTTTTCATAACTTTACTCCTTATATGATTAGTTTAAAATAAAGTTGCAAATTTATACTGAAAGTTTGTATATTTGATTTATATAAAAAATAAATGTCACAAACCTGCGACATTTATTCATTAATTTTATTGATATTAATTTAAAATATAAGTTGAATTTACATTAATACTACCAATCTCTATACAAGACACATTAGGCGTTGTTTCAAAAATTATATTATTTAAAATGGTTTTAATCATACCTGTAGCATTACCAAGATTACTATCTTCGCTAAGGTATTCTACTGCTTTTAAAAGAGCATCTATCAACTCTTTTTTATTATATAAAAATTGAATTCTGTTTAAACTTACATTCATTTTTTTAATGAAATTGTTTTTAACTGTACAATTGCTTTTAGAACTGTTAACTTTTAATTTTGTTGTAAGTAAAGTATTGTAGCCTACTCCGAAAATTTTTTTTATCTTGGTGTTTATGGAAACATAATCTGGAGAATCCTTATCAGGGTCAACGCTTTCAGCATATTCAATTGCGGACTTTATTATTTTACTAATACCTGATGGATTAAATTTTGCGCCGTCTGTTGTTGGTTCAAAAATTGAAGAATAATGACTTGTAAACAAATCCATACAATTTTTTATTACTTCACTATAAGCACTATTAGTATCTATAATCTCACTACCCGTTTGCGTTTTGTTAAATTCAGGAGATTTATAACCAATACGCAATTTGATTGAATAATCTAGTTTTGTATTGTTTTCACTAAGCACTAAATCACCGCTTAATTCTTCAATACTGCTTAAAATTTCATTTAAATCATTAATATCTAACTCAATTTTTGTATCAGAAGGGATATTTGCAAGGATAATTGGAATCAATGGGCCTACGTTATCTGGAATAGCTTCTGCATCAAACTCGTCCAAGTTAAAATGTACAGATATTTTATTATCGCTAAAAGTTCTTTTAAATGTAAATTTAGCTTTATTTATAATTAAAATTTCTGCAAGATTAAAGTCTGACATTGTTATTACATCTGTAGCTTGTTTTTCAGTAGTGCTATTCCACACATTTTGAGTATTGTACACGATATCTTGATTGATTTTACCAGAGCAACCTGTTAGTATACATATAAGCACGCAAACTGCTACTGCAATTAAAATGATATTTTTTTTCATATTCCCTCTGTTTAAATTTTTATACTTTCTATAATCATTTTAATATATTTTTCACAATTTGTCAATATGATAAACTTTAGACTATTATTTGCTACTTTTACTTATTAATATTTCACTGCCTTCGTCAATCAATTTCTTTAAAGTTACATTGTCTTGTTTTTTCAAACAATCTGCATATTTTTGTAGCTCAATAATCACTGTTTCAATATCTGTAATAAGATTGTCACGATTATTGTAAAACAAATCTACCCAAAGGTTGCTGTCCATTTTACCTACTCTTGTCAAATCTTCAAAGCTACCGCCTGTAAAACCATCACATTCAGATACGCAAGGGTTTTTTGCATAAGCGTTTGATAAAATATGGCATAACTGCGATGTGTAGCTTATGATTTTATCGTGCTTTAAAGCGTCGGTATAAACTACATTGCCAAATCCTAATAAATGTATTATCTCATATATAATTTGCGGTGGATTTGGTGTAGTAACTACAATATTTGCACCATTAAATAAGTTTTCTTTTGAGTTAAAATAACCGCCTACTTCTCGTCCTGCCATTGGGTGCAGACCGCAATAATTTAGATTGTACTTTTCTGCACACTCTTTAATAGTATTTTTTATACCGCAAACATCTGCAAGCAAAGTAGTACCGATTTTTGTATGGTTTTCTTGTATAAATTTTATACTACTAGTTGGAGATAGTGCTAAAAGCAATATATCCATTTGTGCAAAATCGGTTAATAATTTTGCATTATTTTCGGCAGTAGCCGCGGAAATAACGCATTCATCTTTGTCCAAAATATAACATTCTACACCACATTTGCTTAATCGTTTTAGCATTGAACCGCCGATTAAACCAACGCCTATAAAGCCAACTTTCATACTAATATTTTTCCTTCAAATTTAATTCTTGCTTTTACATCATCCATTATTGTGTCAAATGTATCTGGAGTTATTGATTGCGCACCATCACATAAAGCACAGCTTGGGTTATTATGAACTTCTATCATTGCACCATCTGCACCTGCACCGATAGCTGCTCTTACAAGTGGCTCTACTAGCCAAGTTTTACCTGTTGCGTGACTTGGGTCAACTATAATAGGCAAATGAGAAAGTCTTTTTAAAATAGGTACAGCACTGATATCAAATGTGTTTCTTGTTGCAGTTTCATAAGTTCTTATACCACGCTCACACAATATAACATTTTGGTTACCACCACTCATAATATACTCTGCACTCATTAGCCACTCTTCAATTGTGCTAGAAAGTCCCCTTTTTAGCAAAATAGGTTTGTTTGAGTGACCTAATTCATAAAGCATATCAAAGTTTTGCATATTTCTTGCACCTACTTGGATAACATCAACATCATCGAAATATTTAAGATTCATAATGTTTGTAAGCTCTGTAACAATAGGAAGTCCAGTTTCTTTTTTTGCAGCAAGCAAAAGTTTAATACCTTCTTGTTTTAAGCCTTGGAAAGCATAAGGCGAAGTTCTTGGTTTGTATGCACCGCCACGCAACATTGATGCACCAGCTGCTTTAACTCTTTTTGCAACTTCAATAATTTGCTCTTCAGATTCAACAGAACAAGGACCTGCTATCATATTGAAGTAACCTTGACCGATTTTTCTTCCGCTAACTTCAACGATAGTGTCCTCTGGGTGAAATTTCCTATTAACGGCTTTGTACGGCTCGCTTACACGCTTTACATCGCTTACACACTCAAGATTGATAATAGTTTGTGTATCAACCCTTGATGTATCGCCGATTACACCTAAAATGTGCGATTCGCTACCAATACTTTCGTGTACGGTAAGACCACGATTAGTAATGTTTTCTACTAAAGATTTGATTTGCTCTTGTTTTGCTCCGTCCTTTAAAATGATAATCATAAAAACTCCTTAAAAAAAGCGACCTTAACAATAAGGTCGCTAAAATTATTTTAAATTAATAAATTTAAGTAAGGCTAAAGCGACCTTGATAAAATTTTATCAACGTTAAAGTAAAAATAATAAAAGTTTATAGTGATAAGATTTCTCATAAGTCGAACTCCTGCTCTTTCTTGTTAGTATTATATACCTATTTTTTTTCAATGTCAATACTTTTGAAAAAATTTTTTGATTTTTTTAATATGGTATATTTATACATTAAGTTGTAAACATATTAGCATATTTACATATACCAATTAATTGATATTCTTAGATAATATCGTTTTCATAAAGTGGGAATTTTTCACACAAAGCACCAATAATGTCTGATACTTTAGCAATTGCAGTATCTTTTTGTTCGATAATATCTGCAATGCAATTACCAATAATTTCCATTTCTTTTTCTTTCATACCACGAGTTGTTACAGCAGGTGTACCAATTCTTATACCTGAAGTAATAAATGGTGAGCGTGTATCAAAAGGAATAGCATTTTTATTAACAGTAATGTGTGCTTCGTCAAGTAAAAATTCAAGCTCTTTACCTGTAATATCGTTATTAGTTAGGTCTAACAACATTAAGTGGTTATCTGTACCACCGCTTACAAGATTAATACCACGCGATGTCAAAACTTCAGCTAATTTTTTAGCATTTTTAACTACTTGTCTTTGATACTCAACAAATTCGTCACTCATTGCTTCTTTTAAAGCTACAGCTTTTGCAGCAATAATATGCTCTAATGGACCGCCTTGAATACCTGGGAATACAGCTTTATTAATTGCTTTTTCAAATTCTGCTTTACACAAAATCAAACCACCTCTAGGGCCTCTTAATGTTTTGTGAGTAGTTGTTGTAACAACATCGGCATATTTTACAGGGTTTTCGTGACAGCCAGCTGCAACAAGACCTGCAATGTGAGCCATATCAACCATAAATATTGCACCTACTTTATCTGCAACTTCACGGAATTTAGCAAAATCAATTGCTCTTGGATAAGCACTTGCACCTGCAAGAATTAGCTTTGGTTTTGTCTCTAATGCGATTCTCTCTAATTCTTCATAATCAATCATACCTGTTTCTTTATCAACGCCATAAGGTATGATATTAAAGTATTTACCGCTGATATTAACAGGACTACCGTGAGATAGGTGTCCGCCGTGAGCTAAGTTCATACCCATAACTGTATCACCTGGCTCAAGCAAAGCAAAGAATACAGCTAAATTTGCTGATGCACCACTGTGTGGTTGTACATTTGCACTATCTGCACCAAATAGCTTTTTAGCACGCTCGATTGCAAGATTTTCTGCTTCGTCGACATACATACAGCCACCGTAATATCTTTTTCCTGGTAAACCTTCTGCATACTTATTAGTAAGGTGTGTACCAGCTGCTGCAAGAACAGTAGGGCTCACAATATTTTCGCTAGCAATAAGTTCGATATTACCGCGTTGTCTTTTAAGCTCTTTCATCATACTTTCGTATAATTCTGGGTCGTTTTTCTTAATAATTGATAAATCCATCATAATTTATACCTCTGTTTATTATTTTTTATTTTATGCTAAAAAGCAATTATTTTATTAATTGTTGTACAACATATCCACCAAGTTTAATACCTGCAAGCGGTGGCATATACGCTATACTGCCTATTGTATTACCTTCAATCTGCAAAGGGATTGCGTTGTTTGTAACTGTATCAAGCTTTTTTATACCATTGTCTTTTAGTAACTTACGCATTTTTTTTGCAAGCTTGTCATTTTGTGTTTTAAATATATCTACAATTTCAAAATCTGTCATTTTGATTTTGTTACCCGCACCCATTGCACTTATTATGTTAAGATTTTTATCCTTTGCTGTTGCTATAAGCAATAGTTTATCTTTAACGCTGTCAATTGCATCGATAACATAATCATAATGTCTGTCAAAAATCATATTTACGCTATCTTGGTTAAATCGTATATTTAAAGCACGAACATTTATATTAGGGTTAATATCAAGCATTCTTTCCTTAAAAACGTCAACTTTTGCTCTTCCGATTGTGGAGTGAGTGGCAATAATTTGTCTGTTTATATTTGTAATATCCACATTATCGCCGTCAACAATTGTAAAATTACCCACACCGCTTCTCGTTAAAACTTCCAAAGCATAACCGCCTACACCGCCTACACCAACAACAAGTATATTGCTGTTTTGTAGTTTTTGTAGGTTGCTATCACCTATTAAAAGTTTTGTTCTATCAAAAATTTCAGCCATATTAAACCTAATTTTATTTATAAGTTATTGCGCAATATTTAAAACAAATATTTTACAATTTTATAACTTAATGATTTTATTAATCTTTTGGATTGTTGATTTCAAGGAATAATTCCTTAAGTTGTAGGTCGTCTACAGGACTTGGTGCTTCAGACATTAAGCAAGACGCATTTTGCACTTTAGGGAATGCAATAACGTCTTTGATATTATCTGTACCAGTAACTAACATTACAAGTCTGTCAAGACCAAAAGCAAGTCCGCCGTGTGGTGGTGCACCATATTTGAAGGCATCTACAAAGAAACCAAAACGATTTTTTATGTCTTCTTCACTCATACCAAGCATAGCAAACATTTTTTCTTGCATTTTTACATTGTGAATACGAATAGAACCACCGCCTGCTTCTTGACCGTTGATAACAAAGTCATAAGCATTGGCACGAGCTTTACCTGGGTCTGTATCTAACAAAGGAATATCTTCTGCTTTTACAGATGTAAATGGGTGGTGAACTGCTACATATCTGCCTTCTTCTTCGTCATACTCTAGCAATGGGAAGTCTGTAACCCACAAGAAATCATATTGTGATTTGTCATACAAATTGTAAGTATCTGCAATGTGACATCTCAAACCGCCTAAAGTGTCCAAAACCAATTTTGTTTTGTCTGCAATAATAAGTATTAAGTCGCCTTGCTCTGCACCCATAACTTTATAAATTTCATTCATTTGCTCTTCAGTCATAAATTTTGCAAATGAAGATGTTGTGCCTTCTGCTTTAAGTGCCGCCCAAGCAAGACCTTTAACGCCATAACCTTTAACAAACTCACCTAAAGCGTCTATTTGCTTTCTTGTAAGCGTAGCAAGTCCTTTAGCATTAATACCACGAACGCTACCGCCTTCCTTTAATACATTTGCAAACACACTAAATTCACTATCTTTAACTGCTTGAGACAAATCTTTGATTTTTAAATCAAATCTTGTATCTGGTTTATCGCTACCATAGTTTTCCATAGCAACAGCATAAGGAATTTTGCGGAATGAACCAACTTTTAAATCCATACCAAGGCATTGATTAAATATTTCGCAAATAAGACCTTCTGCAATTTCCATAACGTCTTCGTCTTTTTCAACATAGCTCATTTCCAAGTCTATTTGAGAAAACTCTGGTTGTCTGTTAGCTCTTAAGTCTTCGTCACGGAAGCATCTTGCAATTTGATAATATCTGTCAAAACCTGCAATCATCAATAACTGTTTGAATAATTGTGGAGATTGTGGAAGTGCATAAAATTCACCTGGGTGAATTCTTGAAGGCACTAAGTAGTCTCTTGCACCTTCAGGAGTTGATTTGCCCAAAAATGGTGTTTCAATATCCAAAAATCCTTTAGAATCTAAATAGTCACGGGTGATTTTTGTAATTTTACTTCTCATCATCAAAATATTTTGAAGTGCAGGACGACGAAGGTCTAAGTATCTGTATTTTAATCTTGTTACATCACCTACTTTTGCATCGTCACTGATAACAAAAGGTGTAACTTCTGCTTCATTTAAAATTTTTAAATCGCTTGCGATAATTTCAATTTCACCTGTAGGAAGATTGCTGTTAATGTTGCTACCCCTTGAGCGAACTATACCTTTTACGCAAACAACATACTCATTACGCAATTTTGTAGCTTTTTCAAAAATTTCCTTTGCAGTACTGTCATCAAAAGAAACTTGTACAATACCACTTCTATCGCGCACATCAATAAAAATCAAGTTGCCAAGATTACGATATTTTGCAACAAATCCCATACAAACGACTTCTTTATCAATATCAGATTTTCTAAATTCTCCGCACAATTTACTGCGTTTGTAACCACCTATTAATTCAGCCATAATCAATTACCTTCCTTTAATACTTCTTTTACTAATTTTATCTTTTCGCTATTTCCTGTTTCCATATTTTTTAAAGTGAAACTTTCTTCTTTAAGTTCGTCTTCACCGATAATTGCTACATATTTTGCACCAATTTTATTTGCATATTTCATTTGAGCTTTGGTGCTACGATTCATTAAATCAAACTCAATTGAAAGCCCTTGACCTCTTAAATAATTTGCAAATCTAAAGGCTACTTTTCTTGCATCGTCTGATAGTGGTGCAATATAAACATCAATTGGTTTTTCATACCCCAAATTCAATTCTAAATTTGCAAGCATAATCATTAATCTTTCTATGCCCATACCAAAGCCAACTGCAGGACAAGGACTGCCACCTACTTGCTCAACTAAGTTGTTGTATCTGCCGCCACCACAAACTGTACCTTGTGCGCCAATGTTGTTGCTGATAAACTCAAATACAGTTCTTGTATAGTAATCAAGACCGCGTACTATTTGTGGGTTTACAACATATTTAATGCCTAAATCGTCAAGTCCTTCACATACTGCTTTATGATGATTTTTGCAGTCTTCACACAAATAATCTAAAACCTTTGGTGCGTCTTTTAATAACATTTTGCAGTTATCGTCTTTACAATCAAGTATTCTTAGTGGATTTTTGTCAAATCTGTCACGGCAAGTCGTACATAATTTATCAAAATTATTTTGTAAAAATGCTTTTAAAGCATTATTATATTGCTTTCTACATTCAGGACAACCTATGCTGTTAATATTAAGCTCAATATTTTTAACACCCAATTTGTCAAAAATGCTTTTAGCAATAAGCATAACTTCAATATCTGCAAGTGGACTATCGCTACCAAAATATTCAATACCAAATTGGTGATGCTCTCTTAGTCTGCCATTTTGTGGTCTTTCATAACGAAATACGGGGGTAATATAATACATTTTTGTAGGTTGTGGCAACGCATAAAGTGAGTTTTCAATATATGCACGCGCAACACCTGCAGTACCTTCCGGCTTAAGAGTAATACTTCTGTCACCTTTATCATTAAATGTATACATTTCCTTGTTTACAATATCTGTTGTATCCCCAACACCGCGTAAAAACAATTCTGTATGTTCAAATGTTGGAGTTCTTATTTCTTTTACACAAAAGCTTTCTGCAACAGATTTTACAGTCTTTTCAATATAATGCCACTTGTAACTATCACTTGGCAAAACATCTTTTGTACCTTTTGGGATATTAATCATACTGACCTTCTTTATTTTAAATTATAAAATATATTTTTTTAGATTTAATGTTTTAATAGTACTCTCTAAATTTTTAAGTACATATTCACGATTGATTTCAATTTTAACAACTTCGTTTAAGCCGCCTGCTTCAAATGAAATTTCTTGCAACAATTTTTCCATAATTGTATGCAATCTTCTTGCACCAATATTTTCGTTATTTTCATTTTCTGCAGCTGCAATTTTTGCAATTTCTTCAATCGCATCGTCGTTAAAGTTTAGCTCAACATTATCTGTTTTTAGTAGCTCTTTATACTGAGTTAAAATTGAATTATCTGTTGATTTTAAAATCTCAATAAAATCTTTTTCACTCAAATTGTCAAGTGTAACTTTAATTGGGAATCTACCTTGCAATTCAGGTATTAAATCGTCTACGCTTGCAATGTGGAATGCACCAGCCGCAATAAATAAAATATAATCTGTTTTAATTTGTCCGTATTTAGTGCTTACAGTGCTACCTTCTACTATAGGTAAAATATCTCTTTGTACGCCTTCTCTTGATACATCTTGACCATTATTTGCTTTAGCGGCAATTTTGTCAATTTCATCAACAAATATAATACCTTCGTTTTCTGCTCTTCTTATAGCTTCGGCATTAACGCTATCTTCATCAATTAACTTATCGCTTTCAACTTCCATTAAAATTTTGTAAGCTTCTTCGATTGTTACAGATTTTTTCTTTGTTTTTTGTGGAATCATTCCGCCAAAAATATCTCCGATACTCATCTCTATACCAGAACCAGGTGCAAGTTGAATATTTTTTGGAGCTTGCGGTAATTCCATTTCGACAACAATGTCTTTATGTTTACCTTCTTTTAAGTCGATATAAAGCTTTGCTACAAGTTCCTTTTCGTCCATATCAGGAAACAAAGTTTTCTTAATAGGATAAAGTGCTTTAGCAAGCTTTTTGTATACTTTTTCACTTGCTTTAGCTTCAACTTCTTTAATTTTCTCTTCTTTTACTAGTCTTACGGAAACTTCTGCCAAATCTCTAATCATAGACTCAACATCTCGTCCAACATAACCTACTTCTGTAAATTTAGTAGCTTCAACTTTAACAAAAGGTGCTTTAACTATTTTTGCAAGTCTTCTTGCAATTTCTGTTTTACCTACACCAGTAGGCCCTTTCATTATAATGTTTTTTGGAGTGATTTCTTCACGCAAATGCTCTGGCAAAAGATTTCTTCTGTAACGATTTCTAAGTGCTACGGCAACAGCCTTTTTAGCATCTACTTGACCTATAATATATCTGTCAAGTTCTTTTACTATCTCTCTTGGTGTCAATTGCATATTATACTACCTCCACAGTTATATTGTCGTTTGTGAATACGCACAATTCGCTTGCTATAAGCAAAGCTTTTTTTGCTATTTCTTCTGCAGAAAGTTTTGTTTCCTTTATCATAGCACGAGCTGCTGCTAAAGCATAGTTACCACCGCTACCGATTGCACATACGCCACCATCAGGCTCTATAACATCGCCTTGACCGCTTACAATATATAAGTTTTCTTTATCAGCGACAATCATCATTGCTTCCAACTTTCTTGGCATTTTATCGCTTCTCCAAAGCTCTGCAAGTTCAACAGCAGATCTCATAAGATTACCACTGTATTTGTTTAACATACTCTCAAATTTTTCAGATAATGAAAAAGCATCTGCAACTGACCCTGCAAAGCCAATTACAACTTTGCCGCCAAAAATTCTTTTTACCTTTTTTGCTGTAGATTTAAATATTACGCTTTCACTTAAAGTAACTTGTCCATCACCAGCCACTGCAATTTTGCCATCTCTTTGTACAGCACAAATTGTAGTACCCATTAAACTTCCCATTATTCTCTCCTTTATGTATTCTTGCTTTTTGCAAAATACAAATTTATTATTTGATATCAAATTGTTTGTTGTAATTTACTATATCATTTATCGCTCTATTAAAATAAGCAATTTTCCTTTGTTTTTTATCCCTAATTTTAATATTAAGCGGTGGCAAAATACCAAAATTAGCGTTCATTGGCTGAAAATCGATATTATCGGTAGAAATATGTCTTTGCAAACTACCTGTAATAGTCGTGCTTGGTGCAATATATTTATCAGTTTTTGTAATATCGGCGTGAAGATTTAAACTTGCGATAAGTCCGCTCATTATACTTTCAACATAGCCTTCTACACCTGTTATTTGTCCTGCAAAGTAAATATTTTCAAAACCTTTTAATTTAAAATAACAATCAAGATGCTTAGGTGAATTAATAAAAGTATTTCTATGAATAACGCCGTATCTTAAAAATTCAGCATTTTCTAACCCTGGCAACATTGAAAATATACGCTTTTGTTCAGGAAATGTTAGATTTGTTTGAAATCCTACTAAATTGTAAGCACTTCCTTGTACATTTTCTTTCCTAAGCTGACAAACGGCATAATATCTTTCGCCTGTTTTGGGATTGGTAATTCCCACAGGTTTCATCATACCATATCTTATAGTTTCTGCACCGCGTTTTGCCATAACTTCAATAGGCATACACGACTCAAAAATTTCACCTTTTTCAAAAGAATGTAAATTGGCAACTTGCCCATTAATTAAAGCCGAATAAAATCGCTCGTATTCTTCCCTTTTCATCCCGCAATTTAGGTAATCTGACTGTTCGCCTTTGTCGTACCTTGTTGCAAAAAACAATTTATCATAGTCCAAACTATCGCCGCTTATGATTGGTGCAACTGCATCATAAAAATGAAGATTATCACTATTTCCAATAAGTTTTGCAATAGCATCTGCCATTAAATCAGATGTAAGTGGACCTGTTGCTATTATTGTAGGAATATTAGTATCAATTTCCGTGTATTCTTGGTCAATTCTCTCAAAATTCGGAAAGCTATTAAGCTCTTCTTCCACAAAAGAGGAAAATTCTTTGCGATTTACAGCTAATGCACCACCAGATGGTACTCTAGCTTTTTCCGCACATCTTAAAAGCAGACAATCCAAACTTTTAAGTTCCGCTTTTAGCGTACCGCTTGCAGTTGAATTTTCCATACTTTTTAAGCTGTTACTGCAAACTAATTCGCTTAAGTTTGTAGTTGTATGGCAAGGTGTTTGTTTAACCTTTCGCATTTCATAAAGCTTAACATTATATCCCTTTTTTAAAAGTTGATAACAAGCTTCAGACCCCGCTAAACCACCGCCAATTACACGAATTTCCATAAAATTCCTTATAAATTAATCTTTCTTCTTTTTAATCGGTATAATATTTTTGCATTTTGGATAGTTAGGGCAAGCATAAAATTCGCCATATCTTCCGTTTTTAATTACCATTTTTGCACCGCAGTTTTCACAAATAACATCTTCACTTGAGTTATTACTTTCATTATTAGAATTATTTGTTTCCATCAACTCTTTTTCAGCATCTTGAATTTCGCTATCATAACTACTTTGGTTATAAAAAATAGTGTTTTCAGGTGCATTTTCAATATTATCTTGAGTATCAGAATTTTTCATTCTTTTAACTTCGCTAACTTTTAAAATTTTGTTACATTCTGGATAACCGCTACAACCATAAAATTTACCATATTTGCTATTTTTTAGCAGCATTGGTTTGCCACAATCAGGACATAGTACTTCTTCTGCATTAGATTCTGAATTGTCTTTGTCATTTTCATTAAATGGCATAATTTTTTTGCAGTTAGGATAGTCAGAACAGCCTAAGAATTTGCCGTATTTGCCGTCCCTTATTACCATAGGCTTTCCGCAGTCTGGACATTTTATATCTGTCATTATAGGCTCGATTTTAACCCTTTGTCCGTCATTGGCTTTTTCAAGATTTTTCAAAAAACCAGGGTAAAAATCACTTATAATTTTATGCCAGTCTACTTCACCGTCAGCAACAATATCAAGCTTACTTTCCATTTCTGCCGTAAATTTAGTGTCCATTATATTAGGGAAATATTTGACTAATTGGTCGCATACAATAAAGCCAAGCTCAGTTGGTTTCATATACTTACCTTCTTTTTCAATATACTGCCTTTTATATATTACACTTATAATGGTAGCGTAAGTTGATGGTCTTCCTATGCCGTTTTCTTCCATTGCTTTAACAATTGTACTATCGGTATATCTCAATGGCGGTTTTGTAAATTTTTGTTCTTTAGTAAGCTCTTTTAATATTAACTTATCATCAACTTCAAAGTTTGGAAGATTGTTTGCAATATCTTCATCATCTTCTTCCTTTGAAGTCGTATAAACTTTAGTATAACCTGCAAAAATCAAAGTTTTACCTTTTAGCAAATATCCGTATTTAGTGCCATTAAATTCACTTGTGATATTTACGGTTAAAGTATTATACTCTGCAGGAACCATTTGAGATGCTAAAAATCTATCATAAATCAATTTATAAAGTTTCCATTGGTCATTTTCAATCTTACCTTTTAAAAACTCTGGTGTGTAATCAAGATTTACAGGACGAATAGCTTCGTGTGCGTCTTGAGCGTTGCCCTTTGTGGTATAAACATTTGGTTTTTTAGGATAATATTCTGCCCCAAAATGATTATTAATAAAGTTTTTAGCCATATTTTGTGCATCATCACTGATTCTAACACTGTCTGTTCTTATATAAGTTACTAATGCGTGCTGACCTTCGTCTTTAATGTTAACACCTTCATAAAGTTGTTGAGCAATTTTCATAACACCGCTTGCAGAAAAATTTAGTTTATTTACAGCATCTTGTTGCATTGTAGATGTTGTAAAAGGCGGATTAGGTTTTGATAAGCTTTTTGCTCTTTTAACATTGCTAACATACCAATTTCCTGCTTTTGATTCTTCTTCAACTTTTATTGCATCTTCCACGTTGGTAATTTTGCGTTTTTTACCATTTATATCATTAAATTGTGCCTTATAAAAAGCTGTGCCATTTGCTGAAACATTGGCAAAAATATTCCAATACTCTTCAGGTTTAAAAGCAAGAATTTCGCGTTCTTTTTCGCAAATCATCCTTAGTGCAACAGATTGAACTCTACCTGCAGATAAGCCTTTTTGAATCTTTTTAGACAAAACAGGAGAAATCAAATAACCAACCAATCTGTCAAGTACTCTTCTTGCTTGTTGTGAGTTTACTAAATTTAAATCTATACTTCTTGGGTTTTCAATAGCTTTATTAACGGCTTTTTTAGTAATTTCGTTAAATACTATTCTAACATCTTCGCTTTCAATTCCTAAAATGTTTTTTAAATGCCAAGAAATTGCCTCTCCTTCACGGTCGGGGTCGGTTGCTAAATAAACTTTATCACAATTTTTGATTTCTTTTTTAAGCTGTTTTATTGTATTTTCTTTTTGTGGATACACTTCATACTCTGGTTCAAAGTTTCTATGCACATTAACGCCCAACTTATCTGCCGGTAAATCACGCACGTGACCGCCTGATGCCAATACTTTGTAACCTGAACCTAAATATTTACTTATGGTTTTTGATTTTGAAGGTGACTCAACAATAACTAAATCCATTCAATTCTCCTTTAATTTGGTTGTAATTCGTAGAAATTACCCGGAACTTTTCGTATAATTTTAGCAGCCATTAAACTTTGAAGAATAGTAAATAATGTGCCAATTTCGATATTAGTTTTAGAGATAATTTCTTCTATATGTAACTTGCCACCCGCAAGTTCGTTGACAATTGATTGTTCAATAAAATCCAGCTGAATCGCACTTTTTGCAACATCTCTTTGCTTGATATTATAGTTTGTCAAAATATCATTTACGCAAGTAGTCATCATAACATTATTACTTGCTTTTATAAGGTCATTAGTACCTTGACTTTGTTCTGAAAATATACTGCCCGGTACAGCATACAATTCCTTACCCATATCCAAAGCAAGATTGGCAGTAATTATAGAACCTGACTTTTGACCTGCCTCAGTTACAAGTACACCATCAGATAATCCGCTTATAATTCTGTTCCTTTGCGGGAAATTGTAAGAAAAAGGCTCTGTCCCTAGCGGATATTCAGATAATATTAAACCTTTACTTTCAATTTCTTTAAATAAATCCTTGTTTTCCTTTGGATAAATAACATCTAGTCCTGAACCTAATACTGCAATGGTATCACCTTCATTTAAAAGGCACTCTGTATGAGCTACGGTATCAACTCCACGTGCAAGACCGCTTATAATACAAAATCCGTTTAAAGATAATTCTCTTGCAAATTTTTCGGTAACATCTTTACCATATCTTGTAACTTTTCTTGCACCTACTATTGCAATAGCAAGTTTATCCAATAATTCGATATTACCTTTATAGTACAATACAATTGGTGGGTCGTCCAAATAATCTTCCAATTTTTTTGGATAATTATCGCTTATTAATGTTAAAGCACCAACACCTTTTATCATTAAATCATTAATCAATTTGTCGGTAAAGCTATCATCAAGCAATAATGCCATTTTGTTGTATGTAGCTATGTCAATAATTTCAAGAATTTCGTCTTTACAATTTTTAAATTCCTTGACAATTTCAGAAGGCTCTTGAAATAAATTGTATATTAAATATTTTTTTTTTGCACTGATATTAAAATTGTTAAGCCAAATCAATGCACGCTCGTCGTTGTTGTACATAAAACTCCTAATTTAATCTGTTATTCCCAATATTTTCTATCAAGTGACCTGTACTGTATTGCTTCTGCAATATGTCTTGTTTCAATATTTTGTGTGCCGTCCAAATCCGCAATAGTTCTTGCAACTTTCAAAATTCTGGCATTAGCTCTGCCTGACAATTTTAATTTATCAAAAGCTATTTCCATTAATTGTTCAGATTGCTTTGAAATTGAACAATACTCTTCAAGCATAGCATTTGTCATTTCTGAATTTGTAAAAATACCACTGCCTTTAAAACGCTCACGTTGGATTTCCCTAGCTTTTTCAACTCTCTCTTTAATAGCTGCACTTGACTCTGCTTTTACTTTTGAGCGTAAATCGTCATAGCTTACACTATCTACTTCAACTTGCAAATCTATTCTGTCAAGTAGTGGTCCTGATAGTCTATTTACATATTTATGTATTTCGTGTGGTGAGCATTTGCAAGGAGTTGAAGAACCAAAATTACCACAAGGACACGGATTCATACTTGCAACAAGCATAAAGTGACAAGGATATTCAAGTGTCATTTTTGCTCTTGATATTACGACAACACCATCTTCAAGCGGTTGTCTTAAAGTCTCTAAAGTTTTTCTTGAATACTCAGGCATTTCGTCTAAAAACAATACGCCGTTGTGAGCAAGACTTATTTCACCCGGTTTACAATTTGCACCGCCACCTGTTAGTGATGGTACTGTTGCTGTATGGTGTGGGGAACGGAATGGTCTTGTTTTAACAATACCTTGATTTTGGTCCAAAACACCCGCTATACTATGAATTTTAGTAACTTCAATTGCTTCTTCAAAAGTCATATTAGGCATAATAGTTGGTACGCATTTTGCAAGCATTGTTTTACCTGCACCTGGCGGTCCAATCATAAGTATATTATGTCCGCCTGATACACTTATCTCCAAAGCACGCTTTGCCATAAATTGACCTTTTACGTCCGCAAAATCTGTGTGAAATTTATTTATTGTTTCGTCAATACGGTATTCACTACACTCAACTTTAGGAATATTGTTTATACCTGATAAAAATTCCACTACTTCACTTAAAGATGACACAGCATAACACTCTGCTTTGCTAAGATAACTTGCTTCATTTTCATTTGCTTTTGGAATGATATATTTTGTATACCCACTCTCTAACCCGGCAATAAGAGTTGGAAGTAATCCGTTTATATGCCTTACACTGCCATCTAGTGATAATTCACCAAGTAAAATATAGTCTTTATATTTTAATGTTTTAATTTGCTCTGACGCTGCTAGAATACCTGTCGCAATTGCTAAATCAAAAACAGGTCCTTCCTTTTTTAAATCAGCGGGTGCTAAATTTATTGTAATTTTTTTGACGGGATAATTCAAACCGCTGTTTTTGATTGCAGAACGAATTCTTTCCCTACTTTCTTTAATTGCCGTATCTGGAAGTCCAACCATATCGTAAGAAGGTAGACCAGCATTAATATCGATTTCTATATCAATCTTAAAACCTTTAACACCATTTAAGGCAAAACTATTTGTTTTTGCTAACATTATTTTTTCCTTTCAAATATTCTTATAACTCTATTTTTGTTACGATTGAAATTTTCTTTAAATTCAACAAGTAAATTGTCTGGCATAGGTTTAATTTCCTTTTCTACTCCGTTTGCCATAATGTCAAACATAACCCATAACATATAAATTACTGTAAACAACATTATGATTGAACCGACAATATATAGCGGGTCAAGTTTATAGAAGAAATGAAGACCAGTTCCATCAAGGAAAGCAAAATTAATTGCACCGCTTTTTGTTAGTATTACAGATGTGTTAACAAAATTTAATACAGACAATATTCCAAATACTTTGAATACTCTTTTTTCCATTTTTAAGCCTGCATACAAAAGTAACAAAACTGTACCGATTAAAGTATATTCAACTCTTGAGCCAATACCAAATACAGACCATAAAATGAATGACATTGCAAGTAACAAGATATAATCAAGTCTGTTTCTTGTTTTAGTGAACAAATATACACCAAATCCAATAAATATAAGCATTATAATTGCAATCAATACAATCATTGCTACACTTGATGCGTTATTTCCTAAACCAAATATTGCAAAGAAATTGAATGAACTATTTGAAATCAAGTTGTTTTCTTTGATATTTTCTAACATTTTGCTAAATACTAATATTCCGCCGTTTGGTTTGCTGCCTGCTGTAAAATATTCAGTTGCAAATGGAATTGCCAAACAATAGAATACTATAAAGCTTGCAATTGAAGCAACAACAATCGGCATAATTGCTTTTTTATCTTTTATGCAGAAGAATATTTCATATCCTAAAATAACAGGTAATGCAATAAGCATAAAGTTGCTAAACATTAAACCAAACATATACATAATTGGTACATAAATATGCTTTTTCTCTATCATAAAGTTGATTGCAGCAACTAAGAATGCCATAGCAATGCTCATATTCATTCCCCAAACTACAGAGCTTGTAAACATAGCTGGAAGAAGTGCATAAGTTCCTGCTATTACAGCACTGTATTTGTCATTGTAGTTACTTGCTATCATTTTGTAAATCATATAGCAAACTGCCAAATCTGCGATTATATTAGGTATTCTAATAAGCATTGACATACCTAAACTTTTCTCAGTAAAATCTAGTGCATTTCCTATCACTCCAAAGAATGACAATATATATAACCAACCTGTTGGTAGGCTGTTAGGGTGAACGCTATATATTTTAGAAGGTCCGTCCTTTGCTATATCAAGTGCTATTCCCGCATATTCAGTTATTGTATCGCCCATACCAAAGACTGTTAATACCAAAATAAATCTTATTAAAAAGGCACTAAGCAATGTATATATGAATATCGCAATAGGAGATGTAAATGTTTGTTTTAAGTTTGTAGGTTCAAAAAACTCTTTAAATGATTTTTTAACCTTAACAGGTTTTGCATCTTTAGGGATATTATTGTTACTATTATTATCGTCGTCAAATAAAGGTGCATTGTCAAGATAATTGCGTTTTTGCAAAATACGAATCAAATAATAAGCCCCTACAACAAGGCAAGCTGCAAATAAGCATAAAAGTACTGTATAAACTACACCACCAGCTTCCTTATCTGTTACAGCACTACCTGGTGTTAATTTAACAACATTGTTACCAACAGGAACTTCTTTAACTGCAGAGATTGAAAGATTGTCAAATAGGATAGTACCTCTAGCACCACCTAAATCTTCCCTACCAATACCTGCAATAAAAGTATATTTTGCTGTTGAAGTAGGTTTAAAGTATATAGTTGTAGATTGCCAACCTTCTGTTTTTGTTTTATTGATTGGGTCAAAATTTTTGTCTTCCAAAAAACCAAAATAACCACTGATTGCTCCATCTTTTTCAGTGCTTATTGTACTATCAATTTTAAAGTAAACAGATAACTTGTAATTTTGACCTGAATATAGCTTAACTGAAGTTTTCATATATGCAGTATCATAATCACTTGTAGTGATAGAAATATATCTTTGACCTAATTGTTGTTGTTCATTACTACCACTGCCTGTAGTTACTTCTTTATAATTTTTGGAAGTATCTTTTGTACCATCTTTATTTATATATACAAACTCCCAATTTTCAAGTCTTTTTGTATCTTGATTTAATGTCTCAAAATTACCGTTAGCTAGCAGTTCCTTATTGACAGTATGACTACAGCCAGTAAGTGTAACCGCAAGTACTGCGATAACAGCCAAGCAAATCAAAAATGTTTTGCTAAACCTTTTCATTTTGCACCTCTTATTTTAATAATAATATTATAATAAAACAT
>OFGN01000412.1_pt1 | contig 48472 bp, 34 predicted proteins | sample 1521821 | NCBI WGS metagenome assembly OFGN01 (sample SAMEA3504094, study PRJEB24116) | mouse gut metagenome | biome: mouse gut; feature: mouse-associated habitat; material: faeces | place: Denmark | collected 2011
TAATCAGGTGAATTTTTGACTGAATTTGAGTTAAATCTCATGCGCCAGCCCTGATTTTTAGAGTCTATACGTGGGATTATTGCAGGGAAATCATTAACTTTGCATCTGCATTCATTAAGAAACAAACACAGCACATGAAATCCATATACCGTATCGCCCTCCTCGGCATGGCTGCCATTGCAGCTGCATCATGTTCAAACAACGGTCCACAGTGGCATCTCAACGGCACTATCGACGGTCTCGGAGAGAATGACAATGTAATACTCGAAGGCAACAACCAGGGATACTGGTACGTGATCGACACAATCAGCACCTCAAAGGACGGTAAACTCAAATATGCAGGAGCCGCACAGGATTACCCCGACATCTATCGTCTGCGTGTAGGTGAAAGCTCAGTGTACTTCCCTATCGACAGCATTGAGACTGTGACAATCAATGCCACAGCCCCCGACATAGCAGCGAACCACACTCTATCCGGGACTCCTCAGGCTGTCAATCTCGCTAAGGTTGACAGTATGCTCACAGCATCGGCAGCGCACAACGGCGTGAATGCAGTGGTGAATGACGAGAACATGAAGCGAGAACTCGGAGAAATGATTCTCGCTGATCCATCATGTGTCGTAAGCTACTACATCATAAGCAAGAGTATAGGAAACATGCCATTGTTCAATCCTTCCGAGACTTTTGACCATAGAATAATCGGGGCGGTAGCAAACTCATTCAACCAGTTCCGACCCAATGATCCACGCACAAAATATCTTTCCAAACTATATCTGAGCAACCGCAAACCGAGTCAGATAAAAGTTGAAGGACCTAAAATCGAGGCAAAACTCATAAAGGCATTTGAAATAGAACTTTTCGACCATACAGGGAAAAAACACTCACTCCTTGAACTCACTGAGAGCGGACGCCCTGTAATACTCAGTTTCACAGCATATGCAGCAGAATGGTCACCTGCATTCAATGTGGAACTAAACAAAGTGTATGAGAAATACCACCCACAGGGACTTGAGATATATCAGGTGTCTGTTGACGAAAATGAATATGCATGGAAACAGACAGCCAAGAATCTGCCATGGGTAACCGTGCTCAACAATGTAGCCGAAGGTGGCAAGGTGCTACAGCAGTACAATGTAGGATCACTACCGACAACATTCGTATTCAACCGCAACGGTGAACTCGTACAGCGCGTGCTTGATATCGCCGATCTTGACTCCGCAGTGGCAAAATGCCTCTAAAGTCAGCCATAACAACCTGTCGCACATACTGTTGTGAGGACATTTTATAAAATTCTTCGCTTCATATTAGTAATATTGCTGGTGCTGCCTTTGGCAGTACCGGCTTTGCTGTATATACTACTCTCCATACCAGGCATACAAAATGCTTTAGGACATCGTGCCGAGAAGGAACTGACCACACTACTCGGTACGGACGTAAGCATAGGAAAAGTGGAATACTCCCCTTTCACTCGTATTGTCCTCAAGGATGTGACTGTCAACGATACTACCGGACAGCAAGCACTCAGCATAGGTCATCTCGGAGCCGGAGTCAGCATCAATGAGTCACTCTGGAACAAACGCTTCGTAATCACTTACGCCGAGATAATCGACCTTAAGGCACGGCTATGGCGCGACTCAATAGGAGCACCTCTCAATATCGACCCAATAATCGCACGATTCAAGAAGAAAGAGCCATCCAAAAACTCATCATTCGATCTGGCTGTCAATATGGTGGTGATCAGAAAGTCATCAATATCCTACGACATCCTTTCGGAACCATACAAAGGGAAAGGGATATTTGACAGCAATCACATAGCATTAAGCGAAATCCGCGCCGACCTAAGGGCACCCCGCATCTCTAATGAAGCTATTGACGCCCAGATAAAAAGAATGGGCGCAATCGAGCAATCGGGACTCGTACTGAGCTCGCTTTCAGGAAAGCTATATATGGATACCAAAAAGGCAATACTTGCCGACCTCTCAATCCATATGCCACAATCGTCACTGGCTTTCGACAATATTGAAATAAACAGTTCCCCTCTTGCAAAAGGATTTGACTACAGGGACATAAACACCCAAATAACACTTCTTCCTGACGCCCACATTTCTACAGAAGATCTCTCCCCTCTCATTCCTGACCTTGAAGGGCTTGACCTTACGGCCGATCTGGAACTTGACACTGAAGGCGATGCCAATGAGGTCAATATAAATCGTCTTGACGTATCTCTACGCGAGAACAATTCCCATATCCACATGTCAGGAATAATAAGCGGATACAATCATGGGCGTGATTCCCTGGCATTCGACTTTGACAACATAAACGTCAGCTTAAATGTCCCGTCAGTTCTTGCTATTATAAGCAGATTCGGCGATAAAGGAGCTGATCTGACCCACCGCCTCAAACCGTTATCAAGTCTCGGTGATATCAATTTGCTTGGTCAGATAGCTGCCACAGAGAGGAATCTCGATTTCAAAGGATCAATAATCACATCAAACGGAAGTATCGACCTCGACGCCGGAGTGATGCGCCAGTCCGATCAGACTCCACTGAAAATTGATGGCAAACTTGTTGCATCAGGCTTCAACCCTTCCGGACTGGATCCCAAGCTGGCACCACTCACAGAACTGACACTTGAATCGTCAGTCGATCTTTCAATCGGACATAACAGAACCATAGATGGCACCGCCGAATTAAATATAGCCACAGCCATATGGAAAGATATGGCATACAATGACATAGCAGGTACAGCCAATTTTGCCGGAAAACATATCGATATCACTCTTGACAGCAATACACCGGATGCTGATTTCTCCCTGCGCGGAGAATATGACAATGGAGGTGACCAGCCGCTCACCGGACTTTATGCCGATATACGCAACATATCCTTGTCACCTTTCATATCGAACGGCGCATATAGGGATTATAATGTCTCAGCCGGGATTGACGCCTCGGTAAAGGGAAAAAGTATAGACCTTATGGAAGGATGGCTGAACGTAAAGGACTTCCACCTTTCTAACAACCATGACAACAGGCATCTTGATCTCGACCTTGTAAACATCTCATCCGCCATCAAGGACTCGATCCGCACGGTATCTGCCGCCGGCGGACCTATCAATCTCTCTTTACAAGGCGACTTCACTTTCCCTAATCTCGTGAAAGACATGAAGCAGCTTACTGCCAAAATATTCCCATCACTGCTTCCGAATGAGCATGGTTCAGAAAACATCAGCACTCATGCCGATCTACACCTTACTATAAATCCGGATACCGCTATATCACGATTCTTCAAACTTCCAGTCGAAGTAATCCATCCGATAAAACTTGAGGCCTCCACTAATGACAAGGATAATATGGCGCGACTACTGTTGAGCGCACCATATCTCAAGCAGAAAGACAAACTGATTGAGGAGACCTCCCTAACAGCTGCGATCGATGCCAACGACAGCACTTGCCATGTAGGCTTCAGTACCCTCGTCCCAACCAAAAACGGACAGTTGGATCTTAGAATCAAATCGACAGGTGCCGACGACAGGATTGCCACTGACATCAATTGGCGCATAGACCGAAAAGCGGAATTCAGCGGAGACATCTCATTCGTGTCATCATTCTCAAGAGATGATGACAATGCCCTACTCACAGACATTAAAGTCGCCCCGGGAAAAGTGGTGTTCAATGACTCCATATGGAATGTCACCCCTGCTGAAATAACCGTGAATCCAGGCAGAATCAATATCAGCAATCTCGGAGCATCACGCAGCGGGCAGACCCTTGCCATCAATGGGGTTGCAGGAGTTGACTCCCTGAGCCGGCTCGAAGTGGTGCTTGATCATATTGATCTTGACTACGTGTTCGAAACTCTCGCACTCAGCGACGCCGTAAAATTCGGAGGAATAGCCACTGGACGGATTTTCGGAGAATCTCTGCTCTCAAAGGACCCGATACTCTACACTCCTCGCCTGCTCGTGGAAGGGTTGAGCTACAACAACTGCAACTTCGGACTGGGAGATATCCACAGCTGGTGGGACAACAATACAAAAACAATCACAATTGGAGCCGACATCACACAGCTCAATGGGAAGCACTCAAGAATAACAGGCAAAATAATGCCTATGAGCGAAGAACTTGATTTCAATTTCTCTGCCGACGAAGCCCCATCGGCTTTCATGCTACCGTTCATGTCGGCATTTACTTCAAAAGTTGACGGCTTCATATCGGGAAACGCACGTCTGTTCGGCACATTCAAGGACCTTGACCTCTCAGGGGACATATATGTAAAGGACCTCGGGATGAAGCTCGATTTCACCAACACGGTCTACACTGTATCCGACTCAGTTCACATAACCCCGGGTGTCATTACATTCAATGATGTTATACTCAAGGACAAATATGGCAACCAGGCAAAACTATCCGGAGAGGTAACTCACAGATATTTCCATGACCCGGCATTCAGATTCAAAATAACCGATGTAAGGGATATGCTCGTATACGATGTCGGAGAACATGACACTGATGATCCTTGGTACGGACGCATCTACGGTTCAGGTTCGGCAGAAGTGAAAGGTGTGCCGGGAAAGATCGACATAGGTGTGAACATGCGTACTTCCGCTAAATCAACTTTCACCTTCGTGCTCAGCGATGCCGCACATTCGGTAGAATATGATTTCATAACCCTGCGTGACCGCGACAAAGGGAAAAAAGACTCTGTCGCCGCTCTCGATCCGACCCAACTTATAATAAAGCTGCTGAGAGAACGCATCAAGAAAGAGGAGCAAGGCGCACCCACTGTCTATGCCATGGAATTCAATGTGGACATCACGCCCGATGCCACACTCAATCTCATAATGGACCCAATAGGCGGAGACAAGATCACAGCCCATGGCTCAGGGCATCTACGCATGAATTATGCCTCGGACGGTGAATTAGAGATGTACGGAGAGTACACTCTCAACCGCGGCTCTTACAATTTCACATTACAGGACATTATTATCAAGGATTTCACTATCCTTGAAGGAAGCAAAATAACATTTCTCGGGGACCCCTATGCAGCACAATTGAATATCCGTGCAGCATACTCCCTTAATGCCAATCTGAGCGATCTTGACGAATCATTCCTTGAGGACCGTGAACTGACACGCACCAATGTGAAAGTAAACGCAATAATGATTGTGACAGGGGATATGCGACAGCCCGACATAAAGTTCGACCTTGAGTTTCCGACACTCACCGCCGACACTTACCGCAAGGTGCGCTCAATCATTTCGACTGATGAAATGATGTCACGACAGATTATATACCTGCTTGCACTCAATCGATTCTATACACCTGAGTATATGGCTACAACACATGGCAACGAACTTGTGTCGGTGGCATCCTCTACCCTGTCGTCTCGATTGGGCTCAATGCTCGGACAGCTTAGCGACAACTGGAGCATAGCACCTGCCATACGAAGCGACCGCGGCGACTTCTCTGACGTTGAAGTAGATGTAGCACTGTCAAGCCAGCTGCTTGACAATCGCCTGCTCTTCAATGGCAATCTCGGATACCGTGACAAATCGCTCAACAACAACAGTTTCATTGGCGATTTTGACATACGCTATCTCCTCAACCGCCTCGGCACCATACAGCTCAAAGCCTACAACCGCTATAATGATCAGAACTACTATCTGAAAAGCGCGCTCACCACACAAGGCATAGGAGTTGTGTTCAAGCGTGATTTCGACAACATATTCTCATTCCTGCGTCCTATAAAAAACAAGCTAAATAAGCGGAGACAGGAGAAGAATGATCCTTCAAAGGCTGAAAACGATTCAACGAAGACAGCAATCCCAAACGACTCCATCAATAAAAAGTCAACACGCTATGAAGTAAAATTAGACGAATAATCAGAAACCAAACAATAAAAGCAGGCTAAGGGCTCTTCACCCCACCTGCTTTTATCAGTCAATCTCACTTATACCTCTATTGTAAGCGTTTCACTTTATAGACTTTCCCAGGTAAAGTCTCCATGTCATATTCATACGTACGCAATACCACAGGATATCGTACCATTGTCTCGGGAGACACTTCCGTAGCCTTGACTTTTACATTCCGTAGCAATGGGTTGCCGCATTCTCCTTCAGCCTCACGCAATCCGTCACCCATGAGCGGAACATACGAACGGATACGCAACTTGCCACCTATATTTGATTTTATTGACGCTTCCGAGAGTTGCCCTCCGTTCCATGACATATCCACCTCAAAATTGCCGCGAGCCTTAAGTCCGTCCACACGCCCTTCCGACCACGAGTCAGGAATAGCGGGAAGCAGATGCAACGCCCCGTCGTGACTTTGCAGAAGCATCTCTGCCACACCTGCCGTAAAGCCATAATTGCCATCTATCTGAAACGGCGGATGTGCATCAAACAGATTCGGATAAAGCCTCCCTTCATCCTCGCCCGAAGCAAGAAACTGATTTTTATCACCTGAAAGTAGGGTTATCATATTACGTATGATACGGTCGGCATGATTACCGTCAAGCAATCGCGCCCAAAGATTGATTTTCCAGCCTATGCTCCAGCCTGTAGCCATGTCGCCACGCTGGATTAGTGTAGTCTCCGCAGCCTTGAATGCCGCCGGAGCGGTATAGGGAGTTATCTGACTGCTCGGATACAGACCGTACAGATGGGAAACATGACGATGCTGATTACGAGGATTATCAGCATCAGCGAGCCACTCCTGCAATTGTCCGTGACGCCCCACGCGCATAGGTGGCAGACGGTCGATAGCATCCTGTAATTTTTCCCGGTACTCCTTATCTACCCCAAGAGCCTCTGCCGCCAATCTGGTGTTGTTAAGCGCATCATAGGCAATCTGATTATCCATTGTGCATCCGGCTGTAATGAACGACTCCGTATATCCATGCTCGGGCGACATAGAAGGAGACGTCACAAGATATCCCAAAGAAGGATGTTCCACAAGATGACTCAGATAGAAATCAGCGGTACCCTTTATTACAGGATAATACTTGGTAAGGAATTTTTTATCTCCGGTGAAAAGATAATGTTCCCACAGGTGGGTGGCAAGCCATGCCCCTCCATTGGGCCACATGCCGAATGCAGCAAAATCGATCGGACCTGTCACTCGCCACAGATCAGTATTGTGATGAGCCACCCATCCGTCAGCACCATAAAGCACCTTGGCGGTTTTTGCACCGGTCTTTGACAGGTCCTCAATCATATCGAACAATGGTTGATGACATTCCGACAGATTGGTCACTTCAGCAGGCCAGTAATTCATCTCTGTATTGATGTTTATAGTGTATTTACTGTCCCATGGCGCATGCTGGCTCGCATTCCAGACACCCTGCAAGTTGGCAGGCTGGCCTCCGGGCTGTGATGCGGAAATAAGAAGGTACCTTCCATACTGAAACAACAGTGCCACAAGCGACGGATCGTAATCGGAATTGAAATTCAGCACTCTCCGATGGGTCTCATCCGCTGAATTAGATGCGGATGGAAGCTCCAGTTTAACACGGTCAAACTGCTCTCTGTAAGCACTAATATGCTCATCCAATGCTTTCGGAAAATCCTTTTTACTTGCAACAGAAAGAAGGCGCTCCACCTCTCGCTCCGGTTTCCCGCTTATGTCGCTATAGTTCACATAATTCGTTGCAGAAGCAATATATAGCGTAGCCTCTGTGGCATCCGAAACGTCAACCGAGGATCGAGTGCCTGAAAGAGCTCCGTCAGTCACAACCCTTATGCCACACACAGCCCGCAACCCGCCTGGTATGCCTTCCTGCTCAGCTCCCGGGATGGTCACAAGCATGTATCCACGTTTAGTCTTTACCGATGATCCTTCAGGAGCGTCATAACCCAGTCTGAAATTCAGAGCACCAGGCTTATCGACAGCGATATTTATCATCACCACACCATCAGGCAATGAAGCTATAGCCTGGCGTGTATAAGTAACACCTCCTGACTTATAACATACTTTTGCCACAGCCCTGTTCAAATCAAGCTCACGGAAATATCCTGACACAGAATCATTGTTGGAGAATGTCAAAGTCGCCTCTCCCAACGTAAGATAACGCATCCCATGCTGCGGGGTCATATAATATTTAGCTATAAGATCCTCAGCTTCCTTTGTCCTGTCCTGGAAAACAAGGTCCCTGATCTCTTCAAGATGAGCAATACCGTCGGGATTATTATTGTCATATGGACGCCCGCTCCAGAATGTCTCATCATTGAGCTGGATACGTTCTTCAGAAATGCCGCCATATACCATAGCTCCCATATGGGAATTACCCAACGGCAGAGCCTCGACCCATTCATTCGCAGGAGAGGAATACCATAAGCGCATCTCATTATCGTCTGCTTTTGCCGAAATCGAAACAGCAAGAACAGACAACATCATAAAAACACGTGTAGTCAACATATTATTCATGCATTGTTATTTTTTTGACAAAAATAGCAATCTTTATTCATATACCAACCAACATGCGCCAAATCAGAATCTAATTGATATACTATACCCCAACGGACAGCATGCATGTTACAGATATGAATAAAAATGAGCCATGGGATAGACGAATAGGCATATTACTGAAACTATTGAAGACACATATCCTACAATAAATCACTAATTTTGCATACAGACAAATCATCATTCTCACTATAATGAATCCAGTAAAATTAATTTGCAGTGTATTTGGCATGCTACTTGCCACAAGCACTTGTCCGGCAAGATGCGCAGCCTCTACAATAATAGCTGAAACCACCTATCCGGCAAGCGATCTTGGCAACGGAACATTCCGCAACCCGGTAATATGGGCTGACGTGCCTGACCTGTGTGTCATTCGTGTCGACAGCACATACTATATGGTAAGCACCACTATGCACATGTCGCCCGGCATTCCTGTAATGAGAAGCTACGATCTGGTGAACTGGGAAATAATCAACTACTGTTATCCACAACTTGAAACCACTGATGCTTTCGCCCTGAAAAACGGCAAGAATGATTATGCAGCAGGCTCATGGGCATCAAACATCCGATATGACAAGACTCTTAAACGTTTCTTTGTAATAACAGCATGCCAATCAACCGGAAAGTCCTACATATTCTCCACATCCGATATTGTAAACGGTCCGTGGCACCGTAATGACATTGAAAAATGCTATGATCCCGGACTTCTGCTCGAAGGTCCGGAACGAGGCAACCGCCGATGGGTTCTATATGGGCAGCAACGCGAATGCTATCGTGAAATATTTGTAGATGAAAAAACTTTTGACGTGACCCTCGGTCCAGAAATGCTATGGAAAGAGGACTGCGACCACGAAGGACGCCCGGATGTATGGGTAGAAGGAGCCCAAAGCCTTATGATAGGCAATGAGATATATCTTTTCATGATTTCCCTGCGTGACGGCCGCACACAGATAGTGTGGCGAGGAAAAGACATAAACGATCCCGACTCATGGCAAGTAAGACGAGTGTTCTACAAAGGTCAGATCATCAACGTATACGGGACTGAAGTTATGCCATCAAGCGGTATAGCGCAAGGTGCCATTGTTGACACTCCCGACGGAAAATGGTATGCCTTGCTGTTTCAGGACAATGGAGCTGTAGGACGCATCCCGGTACTTATCCCTGTGACATGGACCGATGACGGGTGGCCTGTATTGGGCAATAACGGAGAAACTGTGAACGAAATACTTCCCAAGCCAGGTGATCGAAATGCCGTCGGAACAACCGACATAGTTACATCCGATAATTTCGACAATGGGACCAGGAGACTTATAATCCGTGAGGAGGACACAAACTCTCCGGTCACATCAGGCATAACAATAAAGGATCTGAATAAAATAATATCAGATAATGCCGGAAACACAACAGCTATAGACTCAGTTATAGCCATGAATGAATACGGCTATAACGGATCAAACCTGAAATTGCAATGGCAATGGAACCACAATCCCAACAATAATTTATGGTCACTCACCGATCGCAAAGGATGGCTCAGACTGAAAGGAGGCATCAGAGCCAACAATATACGTGAGGCACGCAACACACTGACGCAACGCACATTCGGCCCGCAAAGCTCCGCTGTCACATATATTGACGCATCAGGGATGAAGGATGGCGACTATGCAGGCTTGACTCTTTTCGCCAACCGATACGGATATATAGGAATAACCATGCGCGACGGCACAAGATACATACAGATGAGACGTGCCACCGCAAAAGATGATGCCGGAGGTAAAGTTATAGCAGAATCACCTTTAAAAAGCGACAAGGTATATCTTAAAGCTGACTGCGATTTCGGTTATGACAAAAGAGACACAGCAACATTCTCCTACAGTATGGACGGAAAATCATGGACCCGGCTCGGCGACACACTCAAGATGGTATATGAATGGCCCGACTTCATGGGTTACCGCTTCGGTCTATTCTATTATCCTACCTGTAATCTCGGGGGGCATGCCGACTTTGACTATTTCCGTGTCAGCTATTGACCCTCTGACAGGACATATCTACTTTCCATCGATTATAGCGAGCGCCTCCTCTCGTCCCGCCGTGATACGTGAAGAGTAATGGGCATCACTGTTGACAGCCAACGGTATTCCGGCTGACACAAGTCTCCTTATCACGTTGGGGGAAGGAAACAGTCTGGACACATAACCGGCGACCTCTTCTGCCGATGCTCCTACTGGAGCCGGATAAGCCTTGGTATTGATCTCCACAATGATATCGGTGTCCCTGACAGCGTCAATGACATCATCTATGTGGCGACGATACCAAGGCTCATCTTCTATGCCGGGAGAGAACGAGGATGCATTAAACCCGATCTTGTCAAAATGACCGAGCATATGGAATCCTCCTTTTTCAATCATCTGCAATGTACGCTCATAGAAACTGTCGACAACATAGCGGATATCATTGTCGAAATAAGTCTCCATCTTTCCTTTGAACTGCCCCGGCCGCCCATCGACATCCACCTCTGTGCCGTCAGGAGAACTGATGAAATGAACCGAACTCAAACGGTAGTCGAGTGGCACAGTGTCAAAATAAGGATCAGAAGCACCCCATTTATCTCCGAGGAAATCAATCTCCATTGACAGATACAGATTGATACGTCCGTCATAGAGCTCTTTTAGCCGATTGAACTCAGCAACATATTCGTCAACGCTCAGAGCCGACATATTGCACGGCGACGGTAGCGGTATCGGTGAATGCGGAGAGAATCCATAATGTTTCATCCCACAAGAGATAGCCTGCTGCACCATTGCAGCCATAGTCTCTCGCCCATCGCAAAATTGAGTGTGGGAATGAAAATTATAATCACGTGTCGAAGCAATAATTTCATGTAAATCAATCATATATACCTGAGTTGTCTTATTGGAGTGAGGATTAATCTTTAGGGTCGCGGCTCGCCGCGACCCTAAAGATTAATCCTATGGCACATTTACATTTCACATGTACCACAGTTTCGTTGACATGTTCTTTTATTTCGCCGGAGCCGGAGGATTAGCTATGTTCTGACGCATGTTAGTATCCGACTCTATATTCTTCATCTTATAGTAATCCATTATACCGAGATTGCCATTGATGAAAGCCTGAGCCATAGCACGAGGGAGCTCAGCCTCAGCCTCTATCACCTTTGCACGAGCCTCCTGTGCCTTTGCACGCATCTCCTGTTCAAGAGCTATCGCCATGGCGCGACGCTCCTCGGCTTTAGCCTGGGCGATATTCTTGTCAGCCTGTGCCTGATCGATCTGCAAGGCAGCACCGATATTCTTGCCTATGTCAATATCGGCGATATCGATTGACAGTATCTCAAATGCTGTGCCTGAGTCAAGACCTTTACGAAGCACAAGCTTGGATATATTGTCAGGATTCTCAAGCACCTGTTTATGGCTTTCTGATGAACCGATTGACGAAACAATACCCTCGCCGACACGAGCCAGGACCGTATCCTCACCGGCTCCACCAACGAGCTGGCGTATATTGGCACGTACAGTCACTCGGGCTATCGCTATAAGCTGAATGCCGTCCTTAGCCACAGCTGTGACATGGGGAGTCTCGATCACCTTAGGATTAACCGACATCTGCACAGCCTGGAACACATCGCGTCCGGCAAGGTCGATTGCAGTAGCCATCTTGAAACCAAGATCGATATTAGCTTTAGATGCTGACACAAGAGCGTGAACCACCTTCTCCACATTGCCCCCGGCAAGATAATGAGCCTCAAGATCGTCACGGTTGACGTCATTAAGACCTGCCTTATGGGCTTCAATCAACGCTCGTACTATCACTGATGCAGGCACCTTACGTATACGCATGAGGAAAAGCTGCATAAGAGAGATGTGCACACCGCTTACCCGCGCCGATATCCAAAGGAAAAACGGCACATAGTAAAAGAAAACACTCAATGCTATCAACAGAGCCACTGAGATGAGAACTATTGTCGTTACAACCATTCTTATTAGTTTATATAAAGTTATTAAAGTTATTAAAGTTACGGACTTTTATCATTAAAGGGCAAAGACTGCTTCGCACTATATTTCAGAATTAACCACTTGGTTGGATAGCATACGCATATCAGCCGCTTTTGACTCAATATACTCCTCCCGCTGCAATATCTCATTGGCAATCGACTTGTCGCCACTGGCATATTTACGGCGCAACTCCTCAAGATAGTCCTTTGCCTTTTCCAAAGCCTTCTTCTCCTTGAGATATTCCTGCATAGCCGAACGAGCCATTGCTGAACGGAAATCACTCAGGCGATGAAGCACACGCCCATCGGGCAGTGCAAAATCAAAATCGTATGCGACACTTTGACGGCGAGCCTCTGCCGCATTCTCTATACGGCGTTTGAGAGCTGAATAATCGGCTCCTTCCGCCCATGTCGATGCAATGGACTTAATTCTTGCAAAATCGGCAAGTCCTTCGGAACCGACCTCGTAATTGATGCGTAAATCCTGTGGGATGAAAGTATAGACAGTTACCATACCTGGAATCCTGTTTCTATCTGTCGCCCACCACCCTACTCCATTCTGCTCGTCAACGGCATACATATAGTCATTGTATGGGGAATTATAAGGCATTCCTATATTTGAAGGCTGTAGGAAACCATCTTCATCGCGACGTGAAATAAATATGTCAAGACCGCCGAGCGACTCTTCACCATCCGCTGCAAAATAGAGCGAGACCCCATCTGCCATCAGGAACGGATAGGCCACACTCGTACCCTCTTCTGTTCCAAATACTGTAGCGTAGTCAAACATTCTGCGGGGTATGTCCCAACTGTCGTCAGCCAATCGTGATGACTCATACATAGTAGAGCCACCATTAGCATCGACACCTACCCATATCATATCGTCGCCTGATTCGGTAACATAGGCAGGCGACATTATATCTGACAGCTTCAGCAGATCAAGCACCTCATTATTGATCACCCGCTCCACAACCGGAACACCCTGAAGAGATCCTGCATTGCGCGCTATCTTTATGAAGTCAAAAAACTCCTCGGCTGGAACGTTAACACTATCTATCACCTGTATCTTCTCAACACGGTCAAGCATAGACCGTCCGAGATCAATACGAGTAGACAGATAGTCCGCCCAATCGATAGGCTCAGATTTCAGACCGTAGGTATAGTTGACGTCCTTTTCAGCCTCCGACGGAGTGCGTTTTTGTATATATTTGTCAAGATAGTTGCGGGCACCCTCAAAATCGTACATGTAATACGCAGCCTCGGCAGCACCAAGATTGCCAAGATTTCCACCCTTCATATAGAACTGGATAGCCTCGGCATATCGTCCCGCCTCCTTTAGCGCATCACCGGCAGCACGGTTGAGACCTTGATTGCGAGGTGCACCCTTTGCAGCCTCCACAGCATCAGCCACCGGGTCCTGAGCCATCACCAATGGGGAGAAAGCTACAGGAGCCGACAGCAGTACAGAGATAAATATTTTGCGAAAAGTTTCCTTCATATACAGGTTACTTGGAAAGAGCCTCGTGCATCGACTGGGCCGCATGGCGACCGTCGCCCATCGCGAGAATCACAGTAGCACCACCGCGAACAATATCGCCTCCGGCATAAAGATCGCTCAGCGACGAACGCATAGTGGCATCGTCAACCACAATAGTACCGCGACGCGACACCTCAAGCTGACTGATTGCATTAGGAATCAACGGATTGGGGGAGACACCTACGCTGACTATCACAAGGTCAACCGGAATCTCCTCGACCGCACCTGGAATCGGTTGCGGCGAACGACGTCCTGACTCGTCAGGCTCGCCAAGCTCCATACGCTGAATTTTCATGGCTCGCACACGACCATTCTCGTCAGACAGGTACTCGACAGGATTGCAAAGATTCATAAACATGATACCTTCCTCCTTTGCATGTGCCACCTCTTCGACTCTGGCTGGCATCTCGGCTTCACCGCGACGATACACAATCATTGCCACTTCAGCACCCTGACGACGAGCGGTACGCACAGAGTCCATAGCGGTGTTTCCGCCTCCGATCACTGCCACACGACGCCCCTTTAGCACAGGTGTATCCTCTCCAGGGCGTCCGGCACCCATAAGATTGATGCGAGTAAGATACTCGTTGCTTGACATCACTCCGATGTAATTCTCTCCCGGGATTCCCATAAAACGCGGAAGTCCTGCTCCGGATGCAACAAATATCCCTTTATATCCAAGTGTGTGAAGATCATCGTAAGATAGAGTCTTTCCCACTACACAATCCTTGACAAAATTCACACCCAATGCGCGAAGACCATCAATCTCAGCCTCGACAACACTGTTAGGAAGACGGAACTCGGGAATACCATACTTGAGCACTCCGCCTATTTCATGGAGAGCCTCATAGACAGTGACGTCATAACCGCGTTTCACCATATCCCCAGCAAAGGAGAGTCCGGCAGGTCCTGATCCGACAACTGCCACCCTGATACCGTTGCTCTCAGGACGCACTACCTCTACAGGATGCCTGGAGTGCTCCACACGCTCATAATCAGCTGCAAAACGTTCCAGATAACCGATGGCGACTGCCGGCTTTTTCATCTTATTATATATGCAACGCGACTCGCACTGCTTCTCCTGCGGACACACTCGTCCGCACACTGCTGGAAGAGCACTTGTGTTCTTAAGCACAGCGGCAGCCTCAAGAAACTCTCCGCGCTCCACATTCTTAATGAATCCGGGGATATCCACAGCCACCGGACATCCCTGCATACACTGAGGATCAGGACAGTCAAGGCATCGGGAAGCCTCTATGAGAGCCTGCTCGGCTGAAAGACCTTGATTGACCTCTTCATTACAAGTGACACGGTAGCCGGGTTCCAACTGAGGCATCACCACACGAGGAGTTGCAGTACGCTCCTTGGCTGTCTTGGCATTGCGAAGGGCAATACGCCATGCCGCATCGCGATTATTATCTTGGTTCATTTTTTCTGTGTCTCAAATGAATAACTCTTCAATCGCATCATCATCTCGTCGAAGTCCACTTTATGGGCATCGAACTCAGGTCCGTCAATGCACACAAACTTGGTTTTGCCATCCACTGTGACCCTGCATGCACCACACATCCCTGTGCCGTCAACCATAATAGTGTTGAGAGAACACATGGTGGGTACATCATATTTCTTAGTGGTGAGCGCGACAAATTTCATCATCACAGCAGGTCCTATCGCAACAACAAGATCAACCTTCTCACGCTCTATGACTGACTCGACACCGGCAGTGACAAGACCTTTGCGTCCGGCAGAACCGTCATCGGTCATCACAATCACTTCATCGCTGTACTTAGCCACCTCTTCCTCAAGAATTATAAGCTCCGAATTACGTGCTGCAAGTATGGAGACTACACGGTTGCCAGCCTCCTTCATTGCCTTGATGATCGGCAGAAGGGGTGCCACCCCCACACCGCCGCCACAGCATACTACTGTGCCGACCTTTTCAATATGAGTAGCCTGACCCAAAGGCCCTACCACATCGGTGAGTGAATCACCAGGCTCAAGGGCGCAGATCTTCTTTGTGGAGACACCGACTTCCTGAATAATCAGGGTGATAGTGCCGCGCTCTGTATCGGCATCGGCAATAGTGAGGGGAATACGTTCGCCGCCTTCACCTGCGCGCACAATCACAAAATGCCCAGGGCGACGTGAATGCGCTATCATAGGAGCCTCGACCACGAGTTTGACCACATGTTCGGAGAAATGCTCCTTGGATACAATCTTATTCATACTTATGTGAAGTGATATGATCGGTAATTAGATTCACAAAGATACAATTTCTTAATAGAATATCCTCAAAAAGAGGATAAAAAAAGCGAGAGAACCGAACGAAACTGTTCGATTCTCCCTAATAATATTGAAAGCCTGAGCATTACGTCATGATTATGCCACATGACATCTGTGACTTCATAACATCTGCAATGATCAAAACCTTTAGAATTCAGCCTTGCCAGGAGTACGAGGGAACGGTATCACATCGCGGATATTGGTCATACCTGTAACGAACAACACAAGGCGTTCGAATCCCAGACCGAAACCTGAATGAGGCACAGTGCCAAAGCGACGTGTATCAAGATACCACCACATATCCTTCATGGGGATATCAAGCTCCTTGATACGTGCGAGCAACTTGTCGTAGCTCTCCTCTCGCTCCGAACCTCCGATGATTTCACCTATGTTCGGGAAGAGCACGTCCATGGCACGAACTGTCTTGCCATCCTCGTTCTGCTTCATATAGAAAGCCTTTATCTCCTTTGGATAGTCAGTCAGGATCACAGGCTTCTTGAAATGCTCTTCCACGAGATATCGCTCATGCTCACTCTGCAAGTCGGCCCCCCAGTAGACCGGGAACTCAAACTTGTGGGCTGATTCCTCAAGAATCCTGACACCCTCTGTGTAAGTGAGACGGACAAAATCATTGTCAACCACAAAGCGCAGACGCTCCTCAAGCCCTTTGTCGAAACGCTCCGACAAGAAACGTATGTCGTCAATATTATGCTCAAGAGCGTAGTTGATACAATATTTCACAAACTCCTCGGCAAGGTCCATGTTGTCGGATATGTCATAGAAAGCCATCTCAGGCTCTATCATCCAGAATTCCGAGAGGTGTCGAGGCGTGTTGGAATTTTCCGCACGGAATGTGGGCCCGAACGTGTAGATCTGACCGAGAGCGGTCGCACCCAACTCACCTTCAAGCTGCCCTGACACAGTCAGAGCGGTAGGCTTGGCATAAAAGTCCTTACTGTAATCGACGCTTCCGTCCTCATTCTTTGGCAGGTTGTTGAGGTCGAGAGTAGTCACCTGGAACATTGCGCCGGCACCCTCGCAATCGCTGGCTGTGATAAGCGGAGTGTGGAAATAATAGAACCCACGCTCATTGAAGAACTTATGGATAGCAAAGGCGAGAGAGCTGCGGATGCGAAGGACCGAACCAAAGAAGTTGGTGCGGGGACGCAGATGCGCAATCTCACGCAGAAACTCAAGGGTATGCCCCTTCTTCTGCAAAGGATACGATGCCGGATCGGCAGTACCGTACAGCTCTATGCTGTCAGCCTGTATCTCGGAGGTCTGGCCTTTGCCCATAGATTCTACGAGCTTACCGGTGACACGGACACTTGAGCCTGTAGTGACAGGCTTAAGCTGGTCCTCGGTAAAACGCGCCATATCAAGGACCACCTGGATATTATTGACCGAAGAGCCGTCATTGAGTTGCACAAACTGCACATGCTTGTTGCCTCGACGGGTGCGAACCCATCCTTTGGCCTCGACTTCAGTGCCCATAAGCTCCGGAGTCGAAAGAAGGTCCTTTACGGTAGTTTTTTTCATAATGATTGGTAAGTTTTATTCAAATGATCCCATCTTGAGGTAGTTGACCTCCTCCTGGGTAAGATAACGCCAGCGACCGCGCGGAAGATTCTTCTTGGTGAGTCCGGCGAAATACACACGGTCAAGTTTTGTGACATGATATCCGAGGCTTTCGAAGATACGGCGCACAATACGGTTGCGACCTGAATGGATCTCTATGCCAGCCTGGTTGCGGTCGGTATCGGTAGCATACGAAATGGCATCGGCATGTATGGGTCCATCCTCAAGCTCTATACCGTCAGCGATGCGCTGCATGTCATCCTCGGTGATATCGTGGTCGGTCCATACGTGATAGATCTTCTTCTTGACAAATTTCGGATGTGTCAGTTTGGATGCGAGATCTCCGTCATTAGTGAGAAGAAGCACACCGGTCGTGTTGCGGTCAAGACGCCCTACAGGATATATACGCTCGTTACATGCACCCTTTACAAGATCCATGACTGTGAGTCTGCCATTTGGATCATCGCTTGTGGTTACACAGTCCTTAGGCTTGTTGAGAAGTATGTAGCACTTCTTCTCAAGAGTGACCACCTTCTCATCGTACTCTACCACATCGCTATGGCTGATCTTAGTGCCGAGTTCGGTAACGACCTCTCCATTAACCTTTATAAGCCCCTGAAGAATAAATTCGTCTGCTTCACGGCGTGAGCACAGACCGGCATTTGCCATATATTTGTTCAGGCGCACCTGTTCGTTTGGATCAGGCAGCGGGGTCTCGTACTCGATACGCTTGGGACGCGGAGTGAAACTGCGACCGCCTTGAGGCATGCCATACTGATTCTGACGAGGACCTTTGTTCTGATAACCACCTTGACGGTTGTTCTGATAACCGCCCTGCTGACGTGGCTGGTAACCGCCCTGCTGACGCGGCTGATAACCACCCTGCTGACGTGGCTGATAGCCGCCCTGCTGACGTGGCTGATAACCGCCCTGCTGACGATTATAATTGTTACGTGGCTGATAACCGCCATTCATAGAACCGGAATTCTCATCACGGCTGCTTTCACCTTCGGCTCCCTCTACAGGTGCTCCATCGGTCTGCGGCACATGAGGACGTGGCTGATAACCGCCTTGGCGATTGTAGCCTCCCTGATTGCCATAACGGTTGTTCTGATATCCTCCCTGATTGCCGTAACGATTATTCTGATATCCTCCTTGACGATTATTGTAAGGTCTTGGCTGATATGGGCGTTGCGGACGTTCTCCATAGGAATTATTATTGTAGGAATTCTGATGTTCATGCTGTCCCTCTGAATTGTTCTCCGAGCCGGATGTAAATTCACCGGAAGTGTTCTCCCGACCGTTGTCATGAGAATCTACAGGATAAGGGCGTGAACCAATGCGGGGTCTTTTGCCTTTTTTTTCGTTGCTGTCCATGATAGCTTTTTAGAATTGGATGTGAAGTGATTAGAGTTACCGGTCTCGCGACTGGTCAATTGTAATAGAATAATTAGATGAAAATGTTTCTTAGTTTATTAATGGAAACGATTATATATGTCTTTTAGTTGACTTAACAATGTGTGAATGTTTGGCGCAAAGTTAACAATTATCATATAAAATAACAAGCATTATGCATTCAAATAATCTCAAAAAACAGAAGTTTGAATTTCATAAAGAATGTTAAATCAGCAAATGGATATTTAAACTATTCCATTTCATCAACGTCTTTATAATAAACTGACCGCCTAACGGCAAAATGACACAACAAACGAACAATAACCAAATGCGCGGACACGTCTCTCCGATCCGCGCTTTCTAAGAAACAAACAACAAAACGAACGAACAAATGAAAAAGAAGATCTTCAGCATCGCGCTGGTACTCGCAGGAATGATGGGCACAACCGCTATCGCACAGACACCATCATCAAACACCACCCCGGCAGCCAAGGAGCAGGGCTGTCCCGCATGTCCGCGTGGCAAACAGTATAATCCGTTTGAAGGACTCAACCTTACCGATAAGCAGCAGAACGATCTCAAGGCCCTTCGCGAAAGCCGAAAAGCTGACATCAAGAAAGAGATGAGCGACAAGAAAGCGGATAGAAAGGCTATGCGCGAACAAGCACAGAAGAACCGTAAAGATTATCTCGCAAAGATCAAAGGTATCCTCACAGCTGAACAGTATGTCCAGTTTCTTGAGAACTCATACCTCAACAACCGTGCCGGGGTAGGGTCCAATAACCGCAAGGATATGCGCAATAAAAAAGATGGCAAGAAAGGGATGCGCGGCAACCGCCAAGGCGGACAGCGTCCAGCTGCAACCCCCAATGCCAACTAACATCATTACCAGAGCATAAATCTATCCAAATCAAGTCTTTTATTTATTGATAAATAGTAAAGCGGACATTTCGCGCGATTGGCGAAATGTCCGCTTTAATTATTTCGGGTATATCAACAGATATTAACGCTGAACACGGCCGTTGGCATTGCCGCCGGCGAGAGAATTAACCTCCTCGGTAGATACCAGATTGAAGTCGCCCGGAACAGTGTGCTTAAGAGCTGACGCTGCAACGGCAAATTCAAGGGCATCGCCCTGATTAGGCATAGTGAGCAGACCATGGATCACACCTCCGGAGAATGAATCGCCTCCACCCACACGGTCAATAATAGGATTTATGTCATACCGCTTTGACTCATAGAATTCCTCGCCATTGTAGATCATAGCCTTCCAGCCGTTGTGAGTAGCGGAGAATGACTCTCTGAGAGTAGAGATCACATACTTGAAATCAAATTCCTTAGCCATAGCCTTGAAGATTCCTTTGTAACCTTCGGCATTGGTCTCGCCACCTTCGACATCTGCATCAGGCTTGAAGCCGAGACACAGCTCAGCATCCTCTTCATTACCTATGCACACATCTACATACTTCATAAGCGGACGCATGATGGACTGAGCCTTCTCCTTAGTCCAAAGTTTCTTACGGAAATTAAGGTCCACCGACACAGTAACGCCGTGACGCTTTGCAGCCTCACATGCAAGACGTGTGATCTCAGCAGCCTTGTCAGAGATAGCAGGTGTGATACCGCTCCAATGGAACCAGTCAGCACCTTCCATGATAGCATCAAAGTCGAAATCCTCAGGATCAGCCTCTGAGATAGCTGAATGAGCACGGTCATATATAACCTTTGACGGACGCATGGATGCGCCGGTCTCACAATAGTATATGCCTACACGATCACCGCCGCGTGCTATATGGTCGGTGTGCACACCGTAACGGCGAAGAGCGTTCAGCGCAGCCTGACCAATCTCATGCTTAGGAAGCTTTGACACGAAATATGCTTCATGACCATAATTGGCACAGCTCACAGCCACATTAGCCTCACCGCCGCCCCAGATCACGTCAAAATTATCCACCTGGACGAATCGGTAGTTCCCTTTGGGAGAAAGGCGAAGCATAATTTCGCCTAAAGTAACAACTTTACTCATGGTTTAAATACAAATATAATAGGTTATAGAATTGATTTTAAAATATTCTCGGGAATCCTCCCTATGCATCCGCACGCCTTGCGTCATCGGCATCGAGGCTTTCCATCAGCCTCTTCGCGTCCACATATTTGACAATCTCCTCCGCGACTTTCTTGGCATCCTGCATTGCGTGAACAACAGTGGCAGGGCGATTGGTGACATCCCCTCCGGCAAAGACACCACGACGCGTTGTCATGCCATAAGGAGTCTCTCTGGTAAGCACATACCCCTTATGGTCAACATCAATGCCATCAGTCGTGGATACGATGCGTGATGCAGGAGCACTTCCTACAGCAAGTATCACACGATCCACCTCCATGCGTGAGCGCACGCCATCAGTCTCAACAGTTATGCTGCGCAGACGGTCATCATTTCCACCCTCGATCTCCACGACCGATGATTTCCACATGAACCTGACACCCTCAGCCACCGCATCGTCATATTCGGCTCGCAATGCACTCATCTCATTGATGGTACGATGATATATCACCGTCACTTCACCGGATCCCATGCGTAAAGCCGTACGAGCTGCGTCTATGGCAGTGTTACCACAGCCGATGACTGCAACCTTGTCGCCATTGCCCACAATGACCTCTTTACGGTCCATCAATCCAGACTGATACAGGCTCACACGACGGAGGAACCATATGGCCTGGCGCACTCCGGGATGCTCTATTCCATGAATCGGAAGCTTTTTTGGCTTCCCTGTGCCGGTGCCCATAAAGATCGCGTCAAAGCCGCGGGCAAACAGGTCGTCGATCGTGAAGTCTCGTCCGATGGTGGTAAGAAGATGAAATGTGACACCGAGATTCTCAATCTTCTTGATCTCACGACGCACAACCTCCTTAGGCAGACGATACTCCGGAATACCGAACATCAACACGCCACCCGGCTCCGATTCCATCTCGAAGATCTCGACTCTGAACCCTTTCCGTGCTAAGTCGCCGGCGATAGTGAGCCCGGCAGGCCCGCTACCGATCACCGCCACCGAGCCGCGCTTCTTTTCAGGAATCGCTTCATGAGTCAGATCGGCCTCGCAGTCAAAGTCAGCGACAAAGCGTTCAAGTTTTCCGATATTGATATGCCTGCCAGTCTTATTGAGCACACAACTCCCCTCGCACTGACGTTCGTGACCGCACACACGGCCACACACAGCCGGGAGATTGCTGCGTGCATTTATTATCGACATGGCATTCCCGAAGTTGCCCTTGGCAAGCTCGGCAATCCATTCAGGGATATCATTGCTTATAGGGCACCCTTTCTTACATAGGGGCACCTTGCAATGCAGGCATCTCTGCGCCTCACGCACAGCCTCCGGAAGAGTGTAATTTTCGGATACTTCCTTAAATTCATTCATGGATACGCAGGCTCTTACTTCATTTCAAGGTAGGTCACCTTATCCATGTCGCCATAATTGAGGTTTTCTCCACCCATGCCCCAGATGAACATATAATTGGATGTGCCTGCGGCAGCATGGATTGACCATTCCGGAGAAATTATAGCCTGCTCATTGTGAAGCCATACGATACGGTTCTCCTGAGGTTCGCCCATGAAATGGCACACGGCATTTCCTTCAGGAACATTAAAATAGAAGTAAGCCTCTACTCGACGGTCGTGAGTGTGAGCAGGCATGGTGTTCCACACACTGCCGGGCTTGAGCTCGGTGAGTCCCATCTGGAGCTGGCACGGACCCTCCTCAAGCACATTGTTTACTATCAACTGATTGATCACACGGTCGTTGCTCTCCTCCATCTTGCCGGCGGCAAAACTGTTTGCCTTGAGAGAGCCTTTGCGTCCGTCAATAGTTATGAGCTGTGTCTTGTATGCCTTGTGGGCCGGGGTCGAATTGATGTAGAATTTAGCAGGATTGGCTGCATCCTTGCTACGGAAAGTCACTTTCTTATTTCCTCTTCCCACGTAAAGGGCATCCTTAAAATGGAGCTCATAATCCTTTCCGTCGACATTGACAATACCGTCACCACCTATATTTATTACACCAAGCTCACGACGCTCCAGGAAATAATCGGCCTTGAGCGGATCAATGGTTTCAAGTTCCATCACTTTGGTGACCGGAACCACTCCGCCATACACGATACGGTCATATAGAGAGTAGGTAAGATTGATCTTATCCTGCTCCATTACTTTTGGCATCATAAAGCGTGAACGGAGCTGATCGGTGTCGTAATGCTTGACATCATCGGGATGGCATGCACGAAGTATGGTATATTCAGTCTGAGCCATAGCTGAGATAGAGGCTAATGCGAGTGATAATGTAAGAAATAATTTCTTCATGATTTGTTTATTCTGTTGTTTCGATTGTATCGGAATTCTTGGCAATCATATTGTTCTGATTGCGAATGATAAGAATACGGTTCAATATCATAAGTGCACATGTGATTACCACAAGCACACCGGCTCCAATCCATTTGAGATTGATCGAACACTGATATATCACCCATGCGAGCGGACTGGAAGCGAAATCAAGGCTTCCTCCGTCAAAATTGGCAGGAATAGCAACTGCGGCATCACCTGTGGCGGCAAACACATCCTTTGCAGCAAGAGTGAAAGCAGGGGCAAGATTGGTGACCATATACAGACCGACGGTAATCACTACCAGACCCACTATGAAAGTTTTCACCACACTTCCCTTAGTGAACGGCAGCACAAGGGGGAACACGTAAAACATACCTGCAAGTGATGCAAGCGGCAGGAACTGATTGCCAGGAAGTGCCACAGCAAGCACAAGGGTCACAGGAATAAGAAGGATCGACACCACAAGTGTGGTAGGATGACCGATCACGAGTGCAGGAGTCATTCCGATGCTAAGGCCGTCAGCCCCCTTGAACTTGCGGGCTATGAGGTTGCGAGTAGCCTCACTGATAGGCCGTAGACCTTCAATGAACAGCACAGTGACACGAGGTATGAGCTCCATCACAGCACCCATCTTGATTCCAAGCCCAAGTATATATGGTATCTTATCCACAATCTCGTTCAATGTCTCGCAGGTGAGACAACCTATCACTATGCCCACTACCACGCCAAGGAAAAGGGGCTCGCCAAGCAGACCGAACTTTTTCTTCAGCCCTTCGGCATCAATCTCCACCTTGTTCATTCCAGGAATCGCATCAAGCCCCTTGTTGATTGCCCATGCAAAGGGAACGAAGCCTGCGCAGAATGGCTGTGGAATGGATATGCCATCCATATCCTTATAGAAACTCTGAAACTTCTTTGCAGTCATATCCGCTATTATAAGCGTGATGATATAGCAGATGATCGCGCCAAAGAAACCCCATGCAAGGGATTCGCTGGCAAAGTAGATCACCGCACCTATGAATGCGAAGTGCCAGTAATTCCAAAGGTCAATATTGACCGTACGCGTAGTCTTGGTCAGTAGCATAAGAATATTCACTCCGAGACACACAGGGATGATGAATGCTCCGACAGCAGTGTTGTAAGCCACCGACGCAGCAGCAGGCCATCCCATATCAAACACCTTGAGCTGAAGGTCAAAGATATTGACCACTGTGTCAAGGGCCGGACCGAGAGCCGATGTGAGAAGAGCGGTGACGATCGACAGTCCGATAAATCCGACACCGACCTTAAGTCCGGACCTGAGTGCGTCACCGAACTTAATGCCTATGCACAGTCCGAGCACAGTGAAGATGATAGGCATCATCACTGCCGCACCAAGACCTATAATATAACTGAATACCTGCTCCATTATTTAGGCTGTTTTCCTATATAAGCGAGGATACCTCCGTCGACGTACAGGACATGACCGTTTACGAAATTGGACGCATCGGATGCAAGGAACACAGCCGGCCCCATCAGATCCTCAGGTGTGCCCCAACGCGCAGCCGGGGTCTTGGAGATGATGAACTGGTCGAACGGATGACGGCTTCCGTCAGGCTGTATCTCTCGCAGAGGTGCAGTCTGGTCAGTGGCGATATAACCGGGACCGATGCCATTACACTGTATATTGTGCTCTCCGAACTCCGAACATATGTTGCGGGTCAGCATCTTGAGGCCGCCCTTGGCGGCAGCATACGCGCTTACAGTCTCACGACCGAGCTCGCTCATCATTGAACAGATATTGATGATCTTTCCGTGACCTTTCTTGATCATGCCAGGGATTACAGCCTTCGAGCATATGTAAGGAGCCACAAGGTCAACATCCACCACTCTACGGAAATCCTCCACACTCATATCGGTCATAGGAATGCGCTTTATGATTCCGGCATTGTTGACAAGAATATCTATAGTGCCCACCGTAGCTTCTATATCAGCTACCATTGCCTTTACAGCCTCTTCGTCAGTCACATCACACAGATACCCTTTGGCATCTATGCCGAGTTCCTTATAAGCCTTCATGCCACGGTCGACAGTCTCCTGACGTGAACAGTTAAACACGATTTTTGCTCCTGCTTCAGCAAATGCCTGAGCGATAGCAAGGCCGATGCCATAGGCTGCGCCTGTCACGAGGGCTACTTTGCCCTCAAGTGAGAAATTTATCATTTTCAGTATAATTTAAAGTATTATTTTAAGGTAGACAGGTAACAGGTGACAAAGTTACTCAATTTTACACTAAACTCCACCATAACCCAAGTAAATTTAAACATTTTTTCTTAAAAGCTAAACAGGAATGAGTTTTCTTTGTACATTTGCGAAACCAAAACACCTTAAGTTTTACAGCCATGACACTTCACACCCAGAATGTCACACATGAAAAAGTAGAAAACGATCGCCGAATCCTCGAACTGCTGTCGCACACATTCCCGAATATCAGTGCAGCAAGCACCGAGATAATAAATCTTGAAGCGATCCTTAACCTTCCGAAAGGCACAGAGCATTTCGTCGCCGATCTGCATGGTGAACATGAAGCATTCCTGCACATACTTAAAAATGCGTCAGGCAACATCAAGCGTAAAGTCACTGACCTGTACGGAACATCAATGCTCGACAGCGAGATACGCCAGCTATGCGCTCTCATCTATTACCCTGAGGAGAAACTCCAGTCCATCAAAGCGGCACAGGAGGATCTTGAGGATTTCTACAACATCACACTCCACAAATTAGTGACTGTATGCCGGAGCGTATCATCGAAGTACACTCGTTCAAAGGTCAGGAAAGCCCTTCCAAAGGAATATTCATATATAATCGAAGAACTTCTTCATGAATCCGGAGGCGAGTATGACAAGCAGGCTTACTTCAACCGCATCATCGAAACCATAATATCCACAGGACAGGCCGAGCCGTTCATCATCTCCATATGCAATGTGATACAGAAACTCAGTATCGACCAGCTGCACATACTCGGCGACATCTACGACCGCGGTCCGGGCGCACATATCATCATGGATTCCCTTTGCCATTACGGCAACTGGGATATCCAGTGGGGCAACCACGATGTGGTGTGGATGGGGGCTGCCGCAGGAAATGACGCATGCATAGCCAATGTGCTCCGCGTCTCGCTCCGGTACGGCAACCTCGCCACTCTGGAGGACGGTTACGGCATCAACCTTATGCCGCTTGCCACATTCGCTATGGAGACCTACGCTGACGACCCTTGCAAGGAATTCGAGCCACGCTCTGCCGACGAAGGCAACACCCACACCATAAAGACCCTGAAAATCATGGCAAAGATGCACAAGGCAATTGCTGTGATACAATTCAAGTTAGAGGGGGAGATGATAAAACGCCATCCAGAATGGGGGATTGACAACCGCAGGCTCCTACACAGGATTGACTTCAAGAATGGCACTGTAGACATCGATGGGATCACCTATGACATGAATGACTGCCACTTCCCTACCATAGATCCAGCCAACCCATACAAACTGACACCCGAAGAGCTGCATCTAACTCACAAGCTCCATCATTCCTTCACTGTCAGCACCACACTCAAACGCCATATTGAAGCACTCCTCTCGCACGGATGCATGTATGGAATATACAACAGCAATCTGCTCTATCATGCCTCTATGCCGCTCAATCAGGACGGCACACTAAAAGAGGTGGATGTGAAAGGCAAAAAATGCAAAGGCAAAGGGCTGATGACCGAGATCGGACTTATGCTGCGCTCCGCTTTCAACGACGACACCCCGGATGCGGACCGTGAATATGCCCGTGACTACTATTGGTACCTGTGGTGCGGCCCCGACTCCCCTCTCTACGACAAGGACAGGATGACAACCTTCGAACGATACTTCATAAAGGATGCCGCCGCTCATAAAGAGGAAAAAGGATGGTACTACAAGCTCCGCTCCAAACCTGAAATATGCGACATGATACTCAACGAGTTCGGCGTCGACGGCTCAGACCGGCACATAATCAACGGTCACGTGCCTGTGAGAACAGGGAATGGCGAAAGCCCGATACGTGCCGGAGGGAAGCTGATGGTAATTGACGGAGGTTTTGCAAAGGCCTACCACAAGACTACCGGCATTGCAGGATACACCCTCATCTATCACAGCAGCAACTTTGAACTTGTGGAACATGAGCCATTCAGTTCTGTAGAGGAAGCCGTGAGCAACGGCACCGACATTGTACGCTCAAAAAAAATGATAGAACAGACAGCCCGACGCAAATGCGTGCGCGACACCGACAAGGGCAAAGTGCTCCAAGGTCAGATCGACGAGCTGACAGAACTGCTATATGCATTCCGCCACGGAATCATAAAAGAGGTAACCCTCCGCAACCGATAACAACACAACCCCATACCGAAATAAAATAGAATGCGTCCCTATGTTGAGCTTAATGCTGACATAGGGACGCTTGCAAGCTGGAGTTAGGAATTTTATATAAATAGTAAATTCAGAACGAGCTATTAGTACTTGCGACGCTTCTGCTCATAAACGAGAGTCAACGACGGCTGATCGCAAATTTCGGCAGGACCGAAATACTGGATAGGACCGGGATATGTATAGCAAGTACCTACCTTCCACTCATCGCGCTGCTTGGCAAACTTAAGGAATGGAGCACCGTCAAGCTCTACAAGAGCCTTGCGGATAACAGGCTTGACGTGACCGTTGCGACGCTCCATGTTCATCATCATAGTGATGGGGATACCGCCAGCCACCCAGTTGACCGGAGCAAATGTGAGATTCCGGAGGCTTGACATATATCCTGTCACGCCAGAAGCTATGAGACAAGCAGCAGTGTAGCCGAGCCCATAGCAGTAGTTGGCATCAAAGTTGGACGGATCGGCACAACGTCCCTCATATCCGAAGAAGTGATGCATAGTGGAATACTTGCCTTCATACTTGCCTTCGGCAGCAAGGACCTCAAGACGCTTGCCAACCATTTCGGAAAGCAGCTTCTCAGTCTCTATGAGCGAAACCTGAACGTTGCCGTGGGGGTCGCGGTCAAGAGTGAGCTGACGGGCCACTCCCGCAGGAAGAGACTGATAAGTGGCAGCACAGTCAGGAGTAAGATTGCTTATAACCCAATCACGCTGATCCTCAGATGCGATTTCAGCAAACTCGGATGCTTTTGCTGCAAGAAGATCATTAAGTTCTGCTATAAGTTTCTTCACAGCAGGAATGAACTCGATAAGCCCCTCCGGAATGAGGACCACACCATAGTTGAGCCCCTGCTCGGAACGAGCCACAACAGCATCAGCGATATAATCGACAACCTCCTCAAGAGTCATATCCTTGGCTTCTACCTCCTCGGAGATTATACATACGTTCGGCTGGCATTGCAGTGCACACTCAAGAGCGATATGAGAGGCAGAGCGTCCCATGAGCTTGATGAAGTGCCAGTATTTCTTTGAAGAATTACAGTCTCGCTGGATATTTCCAATCACCTCGGAATACACTTTGGTTGCAGTGTCAAAACCGAAAGATGTCTCAATGACATTGTTCTTGAGGTCTCCATCGATGGTCTTGGGCACACCGATCACCTGAACACCTGCACCGATTGCCTTGTAATACTCTGCAAGAATGGCGGCATTTGTGTTGGAGTCATCACCTCCGATGATAACGAGGGCTGTGATATCAAGCTCCCTAAGTATCTCCAGACCTTTATCGAACTGCTCCTTGGTCTCAAGTTTTGTACGGCCAGATCCGATTATATCAAACCCGCCTGTATTACGGTACTCGTCAATTATATCGGCAGTAAGCTCTTTATACTGGTGATCCACAAGCCCACCGGGACCCATAAGGAATCCATAGAGCTTGCTATCCTTATGCAAATGCTTTATTCCGTCAAAAAGACCGCTTATAACGTTGTGACCGCCGGGTGCTTGACCGCCAGAAAGTATCACACCTACATTGACAGGCTTGGCTGAACCGGTTGCTGATGTCTTTTCAAAAATTATCTCAGGCAGACCATAGGTGTTTGGGAACAGTTTCTTAATTTCTTCCTGATCGCCGGCCGACTGAGTAGGCTCACCTTCTTTCATTTTTACACCTCCAGTGAGAACAATGGGAAGCTGAGGATGATAAGCCGCACGGGCAATCTGCAACGCACTTTTTTTCATTATCTTAGAGATTGATATTGTTTTTTGGAAATATGATTGCAAAAGTAACAAAAATAAATCAATTATCAAGAAATTTAATTGTCAATATTTATAAAAAGGGCTTATAATCAGACAATGATAACCACACACTCCTCCACGCAACAATGACAACAAGTATACTTGTACAACCAGCCAAATAAAATTCGCAGCAAATATGGTTAAAATATATAAAATATTGTAAAACAAATAATCGAAGCTCAATCTATCATATCATTAACTATCAAATCATTATCACATAATACCTCAAATTTGATTTAACAGTTGTTTTAACGATATTCTGTTTGCAAAAATAAATTTTAAGATATACCGACACAAAACACCATCCTCAATTGCAAAATTATGCAAAATATTGTAAACCCACCACTAATTCCGAGCCATTTTATTAACAAATTGCACACTAAATGCTAAAAGGAGTTATCAATCGTAAAGGTTACTTTCCCTGAATACAACACAGGGATTGTCAGTGCATTGCAGTTTGCCAAGTTGCATAATTATTTTTAACTTTACATCGCAGACCAATCAAAAGGCTGCTGCAACAAAGGAAGGCTAAAATTAATAATTGTCAACACAGGCAATCATTACAAACACCGGAAATATCAAGATGAACAGATACGTAATAACTATCATCACTTTCATATTGGCTCTTTTAGGAATAGCATCAGTTAATGCTGCTCCCACACTTAGCAACTACCCTGTCCCAGCGAAACATTTCAAAAGTGTTGTAGACACTTCAGAGGAACTGGTGAAGAGCGCGTTCAAGAGTGCGCGAGAGAACTCACCTTTTGCCGCCATAGAAGCAGAGATCAGCAAGAGCCAGGACGAGGAGCACAGCGAGCTTGTGGACCAGATGAAAGAGTTTGCCGCAAAGTATCTTGGTACACGCTACCGTCTCGGAGCCACAGGCCCCAACCAATTCGACTGCTCAGGATTCATCGGATATGTATTCCGCAATTTCGGTTTCAACCTTAACCGTGATTCCCGCAGCCAATATCTCCAAGGCGAGCATATTGACAAGGGCGAAATCAAACCCGGCGACCTGCTCTTCTTTTCAAGCCGTTCAAGCGGCAAAGGCCGTGTGGGACATGTCGCCATGGTGGTCGATGTCAACAACGACGGGTCATGCAGATTCATACATGCCTCATCATCAAAACGCGGAGTGGTGTATCAGAACTTCCCTGACAACGGATATTACTCACGCCATTTCATCGGAGCAAAAAGAATTATCGGAACTTCAATATAACCAAAAATTTCAGGAATAATCAGGAACAGTTTTAAGACAACATTTAGATCGAGAGAGTTTTGAGCGGTCCCCATCACATGGGACCGCTTTTCATATACATAGAGAACATTATCCGGTCCTAAATTTCAATACACAACACCAATTTTGTAACTTTGCACAATCTTACCACACTGACTGAATATGACTATAAACCAACCCGCGCGTACAGCATCAGGCATCATCTTCAATATCGCAATGGCATATGTGGCTTACAGCGTGTGCCGCCTCGCCTTCCTGCTTGAGAACTGGGATCTGTACTCAGTATCCATGACACTGGAATCATCCATGAAAATATTCCGTGGAGGAATATGGTTTGACACGTCAGCGATATGCTACACCAATATCCTGTACATAGTCCTTGCCATGCTTCCGTTCTCGACCACACAAAGGAAATGGTACAGAAACCTGACACGGATGGCGTACATAATCCCGAATGCCATATGCATACTGCTGAACCTCGGCGACAGCGTGTACTACCCATTCGGACACCACAGGATCACAACCCGCACTTTCAATGAGTTTGGCAACGAGGACAACCTCGGTAGAATCTTCGGCATAGAAATCATCAACCACTGGTATCTCGCCGTTCTCGCCATAGTACTGATATGGGCAATGTGCAGATTCTACCGTCCGTCAACAATGCATTTCACACGCCACACATGGAAGAAATGGATAGCTGACATAGTGGCAATAAGCGTTGTGGTCGTAGTCGCAATATGGGGAATGAGAGGAGCGACATTCTTCACCTCCACACGCCCTATAGCCGTGAGCAATGCCCACCAGTTCGCCAAACGTCCCTCAGAAGCCAACATAGTCCTCAACACACCTTTCTCACTCATCAGGACAATAGGCAAACGCCCGCCGTTGATTCCGGAATATTTCACATCAGCCAAGGATCTTGACGACGTGTACACCCCTCTGCACCGCGCCGCTGCTGACAGCGTGACACAAAAAAAGAAGAATGTGGTCATACTCATCATAGAAAGCTTCGCCACAGAATTTATCGGTTCGCTCAACAACAACCGCGCCCTCGATGATAGCACCTACCGAGGATACACCCCATGGATGGACTCATTCATACCCAAGGCCCTCACATTCGAACACACATTCGCCAACACAGGTGTATCGATCGATGCCATGCCGGCAATCCTGTCCTCAATCCCTAAGATGGGGCACGGATTCTTCCTCTCACCCTACTCACTCAACCACATAACGAGCTTTGCCACCGAACTCAAGAACTGGGACTACCACACAGCATTCTTCCATGGCGGCACAAACGACTCAATGGGATTCCAGGCATTTGCCCGAGGAGCCGGATTCGAAGAATATTACGGAATGGACGAATACTGCCTTGACAGCCGTTTCAACGGCAAAGACGATTTCGATGGGACATGGGCAATATGGGATGAGGAATTCCTACAGTACTACGCCCTTAAGATGAGCGAGATGCCGCAACCATTCGTGACAGGCGTATTCACAGCATCCTCCCATCATCCGTTCGCAATCCCGGAAAAATACAACGACCGTTTCCTTGACGAAGGGATACATCAGCTGCACAAATGCATACGGTACACCGATTACTCCCTCGGGAGATTCTTCGAGACAGCAAGCAAACAGCCATGGTACACCAACACAATCTTCGTACTCACAGCCGACCATTCAAGCAGCAAGACAACCCATCAGGAATACAAGACAGATGCCGGTGACAACCATGTGCCCATAGTCATATTCGACCCATCAGGAGAGATGCCTCGCGGAATGCACTCAGGGATGATGCAGCAGCTCGACATACTGCCAACAGTGCTCGGCTGGCTGGGATACGACCGTGATTACATAGCCTTCGGCAACGACGTGCTCACCACCCGGCCTGAAGAACGATGGTCATTCAACTACAACCTCGTCCCACAGATGTACATAGGAGATTATTTCCTTCAGACCGATGCTGACTGCAACATCACCGGACTATACGACTATGTAAACGACATAATGATGACCACCGACCTAAAGGACAAGCTGCCAGCCAAAGCCTCCGAAATGCAACTCAAAATGAAAGGACTGATGCAAAGCTATTACGAGCGCATGGATGCTGACAGCGTGAAGGTCCGTCAGGCAGGCTTACCGGAATGAGCGCGCACCACATCATGCGGTGCCGCCTTGCTTATAGTGACGAGAAACACTCCCGTGAATATAAGCAACACAGCTACCAGTTTCGGGAAGGTGACAACATCAAGCCCAAGCCATATACCTACGCAGGAAGCCACAATAGGCTGAACATAATTGTACATGCCTACGAGCGTCGGACGCAGATTTTTCTGCCCGATCATCACGCATATATACGACAGGAATGTGGCAAAGAACACAACATAACCAACACCAAACACCTCACGCGAGGTGAAAGCATCCCAGGAAGTCGACATCATAGTCCCTATCGAAACCGGAAGAATCGCAATCGACGCAAAAGTAAACATCCACTTCATGAGCGTCACCACCGAATACTTCTTGATAAAGTTCCTGTAGAAAGTCAGATAAAGCGCGTAACTGATCTGAGCTGTGAGGACAAGGAGATCGCCGAGAGTAGGATTATCACCCTTGGCACCGGACTTCGCAGCACCAAGCACCAATATCAGCGCGCCAGTGGCCCCAAGCACTATTCCGCCAATCTTTTTAAGAGTGATCGGCTCGCCAAGTATCAGAGCGGCAAGCACCATAACCCACAGCGGCATAGTGGTAGTGATTATAGATGCCTCGCCAGGAGAAGTGAACCCGACTCCAAACACGTAGCAGCCCTGATTGAAAAGTATCCCGAGCATAGCCGCCCCGGCCATAAGCAAAAGATCGCGCGGAGGCACTTTCTCGTTGGGCACAAAAAGGGAGGCTGTCCAGAACAGCAACGCAGCTCCGAGAATCCGGAAATTGGTCATAAGCAACGGCGACACTATCCCTGCCGCCATCACCATCTTAGCCACCGGAGCCATAAGCCCCCACATCGTATTCGCACCCAGCATAGCCGCGTGCCCTTTGAGATTAAAATCCTTCATAGATTCCGCGATTTTTGAAAATTGCCGCAAAATTACAAAATATTTGTCAAACACCTATGCGATTAACGACCGACACTCCAATACACGAACTCTTGCGTGACGGTAATGTCACTGCATACTATACCTCACGAGGGAATTACGCCACCACCGAAGAAGCCCGATACAATGGGTTCAACGTGTGTCATTACACCGGCGACTCCTATGAGCACACTGACATATGCCTGAAACAACTTTCCTTGGCTACAGGTGTGAGCCCTGAAAAAATAATCTTCCCGCATCAGGTGCATTCAAACGATGTATCCGTAATAACATCCGTCCCATGGCATAAGGAGTCTTTAGAAAGCACCGATGCCATAGTTACTAACGTCCGAGGGATAATCATCGGTGTCAATACCGCCGACTGCGTGCCTGTGGCATTCTCCGACTCTCGTGCAGGGATAATAGGCATAGCACATGCCGGATGGCGAGGTGCGGCAAACGGCATAACAGAAAACACTCTGACAGCCATGCTCGATTTGGGAGCAAGCCCGGAGAGCATAAAAGTAGCCATGGGTCCATCTATCTGCATGTCATGTTTTGAAGTAGGCACCGAAGTCGCAGACAGGTTTGACAATACATGCGTTGACCGCACATCCTGGGACAAACCTCACGTATCCATCCACCGTCATATCACAAAATCGCTTATCAATCAGGGGATTCCCGAATCAAATATAGCTGGTTTCGACAACAGTCTGTGCACACGTTGCCACCCGGACACATTCTTCTCAGCCAGGAAACTTGGAGTCAACTCCGGAAGAGTTTTCACATTTATATCCATGCAATAGATTTCAATCTATAACTCCGATCATACTATTTAGATGCATTCTAAATAGTATTTTTTACATGCAACACAATCCCTCCACCACAAAACAATCGGTATTCCAGACACTTGCAACTTTGTAACAGAAATGAAACAACAACTATCACTTTAAAAACACCGTTATAACTACGCTTATTTTCAATATGTTGCAATTATAATTCAAAAGTGCTACTTTAACACTAGTCGCCATTTTTATAAAACACTGAAATTCAACACACTGCAATCAACATTAAAAAAACAAGAAAAAAGCGATTTGATTTTAAGAAATATTTTTGAGAAATTTGCACAAGAAATGCGGTTGAAATAACGAGGTCCCCCGCATTGCCTCACATACCAGATCTCTCTTCACAGTACATTTATTAACCACATGCAACACCTAAACTCGCCATTATGGGATAAGTGCCTGGAGATAATCCGCGACACAATTCCCGAGGAACACTATCACTATTGGTTTAGCCCGCTGTCGTTCGAAAGCCTGAAGGACAACGTGCTCACCATTTCGTGTCCTTCGGAATTTTTCGTGGAGCAGCTTGAGGACCGTTATGTCAGAGTGCTCAAGAGCGCGCTTGACCGAGTGTTCGGTAAAGGGATACGCCTTATCTACAACTTCCCGGTTGTGGCAAACGATCCCACATCAAAGGTCAGCATGGATAGCGCACAGCCCAGCGCGGCTGTGAAACCCGGACCCGGCGCATCCGCCAATCCGTTTCAGGACAAATACGTCGAAGAGATCAATTCTCAGCTCAATCCGGAGTACACTTTCGAGAACTACTGTATAAGCGAAAGCAACAAGGTAGCACAGTCAATAGGCGAGGCGATTGCCAACGACCCCAAACTCAAGACATTCAACCCGCTTTTCATATTTGGTCCCTGCGGTGTGGGAAAGACCCATCTCATACAGGCCATAGGCATCCGCATCAAAGAGCGTGACCCTCGCACGCGTGTTCTATATATTACAGCCCGTCTGTTTCAGGACCAGTTCTCTTCAGCCACACTACGAGGAAAGATCAATGAGTTCATCAAGTTCTATCAGAGCATTGACACACTCATAATCGACGACATCCAGGAACTTATCGGGAAAGAAAAGACCCAGCGCACATTCTTCCACATATTCAACCATCTTAAGCAGAACAATAAGCAGCTCATCATGTCGAGCGACTGTGCTCCAGCCGACATGGAGGGTATGGAAGAACGTCTGCTGTCACGATTCAAGAGCGGAATGACAGCCCGCCTCGACAAACCTGACTACGCTCTTCGCCGCGAAGTGCTGCTTCAGAAGTCACGTCGCGACGGCATCAATCTACCCGAGGATGTCGTGGAGTTCATTGTCACCAATGTCACTCAAAGCATCCGAGAGATAGAGGGCGTGATGGTATCGTTGCTGGCATATGCTACAGGACTCAACTGTGAGATAGACATAAATCTCGCTCGTCGTGTCCTTGCCAACTCAGTGAAACTCAACCAGCGCAAGACCAACTTTGAGTCCATAACCAAAGTGGTAAGCGACTACTATAACATCGAACCGGCACAGATATTTGACAAGTCACGCAAACGCGAAGTGTCGGACGCACGCCAGATGGTGATGTATCTTGCAAAGAAACACACCAAAATGCCATTCAAAACCATCGGGGCAAGGCTGCAACGTTCACACGCCACAGTGCTTTACGCTTGCAAGCTCATTGACGAACGACTACCATTGGAAAAGAAACTCCAGGAGGACCTCTCACAGATAGAGAGAGAACTCATGGCAGAACAATAACCGCAACAAATTCTTTCTTACCTAAAACTTTACCTAATTCATGTCAGCTCCTCATATCGCGGTAAGCGTGTGAGGAGCTGGCATTTATTGCCATCGGCATCCACCTTAATGCAATAATGGTGCAATCCGTTGCTCACCACAAGATAAGGCACCTTAAGCACTGTATTGTACCGCATTACCTGATCTATCACCTTCCGATCGATCTTTATGTCCGGAGCCTTATATTCGACTATCATCAAGGGAGATAGAGCTCGGTCAAAAACCACAGTGTCACACCGTCGCGACATTCCGTTAAGCCTGATCCCCAATTCATTGGCTATAAGGCTGCGAGGCACCCCCATATGCGACATCAGAAAATGCACAAAATGCTGACGCACCCATTCCTCAGGGGTCACAAGCAGCCATTTCTGCCTCAGCTCATCATAGACCTCAACCCCCTTGTCGCCGCTGCGCAATGACAGTTCAGCAACCGGAAGATTCAATTGTGGTGGCAGATTCTGTGTCGAAGAAGGCATGATTCAATACATAAGATTTCAATTTGCAAATTTAATGAATGAGAACGAATCTCGAAGAGCACTCATGAAAAACTTTTGCACATACTGGTATTTATTGCTAAATTTACACTCTTATTCGACATCACTAACCGACCATTATGGCTACCACATCAAAGACAGGCACCACATCGACCGATATCACATTCCCTCAGCTAAAGCGTCAGATAGCCAACCGCCAACTTGCACCTGTATACCTGCTCCACGGCGAAGAGGGATACTATATCGATGAGCTTGTAAAGACATTCGAGAGCCTGCTCCCCGAAGAGGAACGCGACTTCAACATGTACACCCTCTACGGACCGGAAACAAACATGGAGACTGTCATGGACGTATGCCAGCGGCTCCCCATGATGGCTGAACACCAGGTAGTGATAGTCAAAGAAGCCCAATCGGTGCGGGCTGATTCACTCAACAAGCTTCATCACTATGCCGAGCGTCCCAACCCGTCCACAATACTCGTAATAGCTTGCCGAGGCGACAAAGCCAAGGGCAAGGAGCTTCTTGCAGCTGTAAAAAAGAACGGAGTCATATTCGAATCAAAGAAAGTAAGCGAACGCAATCTTCTGCCTGTCATATCCGACCTCATCAAAGAAAAAAAGATGACTGTCGACCCAAAAGCTCTGTCAATGCTTAGAGACTACATAGGCACCGATCTGTCACGCCTCTACAATGAGATCGACAAGCTGTCGTTCATTCTCGGAGCAGGAGCAATGATTACGCCCGAAGCCATCGAGCGCAATATAGGGATATCCAAGGATTACAATAACTTCGAGCTTGTGGACGCAATCAACGCGCGCAATGCAGCCAAAGCAATGGCAATAGTCGAATATTTCCGCAACAATCCCAAGAACAACCCCACAGTAATGACCCTGTCGACATTGTTCAACCACTTCTCCAACCTGCTCATATATCACTACACCCATGACAAATCGCAGAGCGGATACATGGATGCGCTTGGGCTCAAATCGCCATGGGCATTACGCAATTACGAGACAGCTGCACGGTCCTACAATGTACGCCAGACCATAGAAATAATCTCGGCACTGCGCGAATGCGACTGCCGCAGCAAAGGCATATCCTCCCGCCAAAACGAATACGACCTCCTCAAAGACCTGATCTTCCGCATCCTCACATCCTCAGGCATAATCAGAATGTAAACATATACATATAAAATAACTGCCGGAAAAATTACAATGTTTTTTTGGAAATCTCGGCGTATGGTTGTAACTTTGTGAATGATGAACGAGGACAAGCGCAAGGGTCTCGCTCGCGAAGCCCTGAGCATATATATTGCAGAACATCACCTACGTAGCACCCCGGAAAGGTTTGCTGTGCTCGACAAAGTACTTGAAATGCCATCACGTTTCACCGTCGACGAGCTCATTACCGCCATGGAAGGGGGAGATTTTCGTGTGAGCAGGGCTACGGTCTACAACTCGGTCGGACTATTTGCCCAAGCCGGAATCGTAAGGAAACTCCATCTCTCAGCCGACACCTGGGAGATTGCCATTGAGCCCCCCGCCATAGTGAGGCTGATATGCGAGAGCTGCGGAAAGGTGAGAGAGGTCAGGGATACACAATTGTTCCGTACCTTAAGTTTCAAGCGTTATTCATCATTTGCTGCAAAGCAGTTTGAAGTCTGCGTCAGCGGGCTATGCTCCCGGTGCCAGAGCAATGGAAAGAAGAAAAGAAATAAAGAAAATACAACTAAGTAACTGACACAATGAAAGTAGACGTGCTACTCGGGCTCCAATGGGGCGACGAAGGAAAAGGCAAAGTAGTTGACGTGCTCACCCCGCGTTACGATGTCGTAGCAAGATTTCAGGGTGGTCCAAACGCCGGTCACACCCTCGAATTTGAAGGCAAGAAATATGTGCTCCGCTCCATTCCATCAGGCATATTCCAGCATGGACAGATCAATATTATAGGCAATGGTGTGGTGCTTGATCCGGTATTGTTCAAACAGGAAGCGGAAGAACTCGAAAAGAGCGGCGTAGAGTTACGTTCCATCCTGCGCATCTCCAAGAAAGTCCACCTTATCGCCCCTACCCACCGGCTCCTCGACGCTGCCAATGAAAAGGCTAAAGGCGGCAAAAAGATTGGCACGACAGGCAAAGGAATCGGACCGACATATACCGACAAGATCTCCCGCAACGGCCTGCGCCTCGGCGATGTGTTCCACAACTTCGACGAGAAATACAACGCCCAGCGCGAAATGCACCTCTCACGCCTCAAATCCCTTGACGCCACTCCCGACCCAGAACTCCTTGCTTCGCTTGAAGACACTTGGATGGATGCTATCGAATACCTCAAAGGCTTTGATATCGTCGATTCGGAATTCCTTATCAATTCATTGCTCAAGGAAGGGAAAAGCGTGCTGTGCGAAGGAGCTCAGGGCACACTGCTTGACGTCGACTTCGGTTCCTACCCCTTCGTGACCTCATCCAACACTATATGCTCCGGAGCATGTTCCGGACTGGGGGTCGCACCTAACAGGATCGGAGAAGTTTTCGGAATCTTCAAAGCCTACTGCACACGCGTAGGAAGCGGACCATTCCCCACCGAACTCTTCGATGCCACAGGCCAGCGCATCCGCGACCTCGGTCACGAGTATGGAGCTGTCACCGGTCGCGAGCGTCGCTGCGGATGGATCGACCTCGTAGCACTCAAATACGCCATCATGATCAACGGTGTCACACAGCTCATAATGATGAAAAGCGACGTGCTCGACGGATTTGACGAAATCAAGGCATGCACAGCCTACAAGATCGGCGGCAATCTTACCACACAGTTCCCCTACTCAATTGAAGAGGACATCGAACCGGTCTACACTACCCTGCCCGGATGGAAGACTGACATGACAGGAATGCAGAGCGAAGAGGAATTCCCTACCCAGTTCAAAGACTACATCGAATTCCTTGAAAAAGAGCTTGAGACTCCTATCACCATAGTCTCAATAGGACCCGACCGAAAGCAGACCATCGAAAGAAAGAAATAATCCACCTATCGGCCCCATAAAAGGCATCAGTGAGGAGATGTGCCAGAACTCATACATAAGTATTTTGGCACACTCCTCCTGAAACAGCCCGAACACCTAAGTACTGCCATCCGCCATAAAACAAAAGGTAACCTTAACCAAATATCCATAAATCATCAACCATGGACTGGGCAAACTCAGTCCAGCAAAAAACACAAATCATGGCAAAAGTCAAACCGTTCCGCGGCGTACGCCCGCCACGCGACCTTGTCACACAGGTAGCCTCGCGCCCCTATGACGTTCTCAACTCAGAAGAAGCACGCAGCGAAGCCGAAGGCAACCCGCGCTCACTCTACCACATCATCAAGCCTGAGATCGACTTTGCCCCGGGCACCGATGAGCACGATCCCAAGGTGTACGACAAAGCTGTAGAAAACTTCAACGCATTCCAGCAAAACGGATGGCTCGTGCAGGACGACAACGAGCACTACTACATATATGCACAGACCATGAACGGCCGCACCCAATACGGCATAGTGATCGCTGCAAATGTAGCCGACTACATGGAAGGACGCATCAAGAAGCATGAGCTCACACGTCGCGACAAAGAAGAGGACCGCATGAAGCATGTCCGCATCAACAATGCCAACGTTGAGCCGGTATTCTTTGCGTTCCCCGACAACACTGTGCTTCAGCAGGTAATCGACGAAGTAACCAAGAACGAACCCGAATACGACTTCACTGCCCCCGACGGCTTCGGCCACCATTTCTGGGTGATCGATACCCCTGAAATGATAGCAACCGTGACAAGCGAGTTCGAACGCATCCCCTATCTTTACATCGCCGACGGACACCACCGCTCAGCTGCTGCCGCACTCGTCGGACACGAGAAGGCCCAGAACAATCCCGCACATAAAGGTGACGAGGAGTACAACTATTTCCTTGCCGTGGCATTCCCCGCATCCCATCTCAACATCATCGACTACAATCGTGTGGTGCGTGATCTCAACGGTCTCACTCCCGAGGAATTCCTCGCACGCATAGCCGAAAACTTCACTGTTGAGGATAAGGGTACAGATGAATACCGTCCCGAAGCCCTACACAACTTCTCGCTTTATCTCGGAGGCCGCTGGTACTCTCTCACCGCCAAGCCCGGCACCTACAACGACAACGATCCCATCGGCATTCTTGACGTGACAATCTCAAGCGACTTGATACTCCGCGACATACTCGGCATCACCGACCTGCGTTCCGACAAGCGTATCGACTTCGTTGGCGGAATCCGCGGTCTCGGCGAACTCAAGCACCGTGTGGATTCCGGGGAGATGGCTATGGCACTTGCTCTCTACCCCGTATCCATGAAGCAACTTATGGATATTGCGGATTCAGGCAATATAATGCCTCCCAAGACCACATGGTTCGAGCCCAAACTCCGTTCCGGTCTCGTAATTCACAAGCTTGACTAAAGCTCTATTTATAGACCAAATAATTGTCTAATTACCCGCAAATTAGAACAAAGACAATAAAATACTTCGGGCAACCCTTGCAAATACGCAAAAAACTCGCTAACTTTGCACCGCTTTAGGCATCATCGGCATGCGATGAAGCTTGAGCATAAGGATTGTCTTATGGTGTAATGGTAGCACTGCAGTTTTTGGTTCTGCCTGTCTTGGTTCGAATCCAGGTAAGACAACACAGATGAAGGGATTAGGCTATTAAAGTTTAATCCCTTCATTCTTTATTGACATTCTTAAACAGGAGTCCCAGTATCTACCTTTGTATCACTGACATCACAGTAGATTCAATCATGCTTAAAGGCTATGGATTATACTTTGCCGAGGAAAGCAAGGAGGGATTTTCATAGAAGCCGGGGGAAAGAAGCGATTCAAGAGACACCGACGGATTTGCCTTAAGATAAGACACTACTAAACGATGCCCTGCATACCTGCCGGCTCTTCCCGGCGATGAGGCACTTATTACGTTGGTGCTCGGACCTACTCCAACGAGTGAACGGATCATGTCTCTGTCCGTATTGAAAAGCATCTGTCGGCTCACGATTGCATCCCATATCTCATGCTCATTGTCATTTAGCCACGAATAATCCTCGTCATTGTATCCGAGAGATTCCTGCTCATCAACATCCGCCATCCGCATCACAGCCTCGGCAACCGCACCCTCATAAGCCATCCTTGCCAAAACCTGAGGATAATCTCCACCGGACTTGAACGGATAGGATGTCCTGATTATAGCCTCTGCAATATCAACAGGGATGCGATCACGCACCTTAAGCCTCCTCACATATTCCGGGAAAGGCTCATACGGAGGATACGCCGTGCCAAGATAGTGGTTAAGACCTAAATAAACTGCTGAATCGGCAACGAAAACCGACTGTGTATAAGGAGATATAACCGTGAACACGCGTGGTATTTCCGCTCCAGGCAGGTCACGGCGCATCCTGCCGAAAAGCTCCCCGAGCGACTTACGCTCACGGCTCATATCGGCAAATTCCCTCTCTACAGCATCGCGATGCTCCCTTATTGAAGACTTGTCGGCATAATCACACACACTCAGGAAATACACCGGGCCATAGCCACATATCTCAAACAGCTTTTCAGCTGCCTTATACATAACCGAATCCTCCGGCACAACACCATGAGAAATCTCCAGGTCAAGACGGTGAATATCAACTTCCTCTCCATGCCTGCCGCACGAGAGCACCGCCATCCACACAACCAGCGTGAAAAGCAATTTGCTGTATATATTATTCATACATCATTAGCATTAAACAGTTTTCATGTGATGAACCATCATCATTTGCTTCTCCAAAAGTAGACAAAATTTCGCAGATATGCCAAAAAATTAGTGTTACAGGCTTCGTTTTGGTTTTCTTTTGCTAATTTTGCAAATTGAATATCAGTCTCAATCCATAATGCATCGCATTTTAAATACAATAGTATACATACTCCTCCTGCTCAGCATCGCTCCGATAGCAGAGGCTAAAGACTTTGTAATAGTCATAGACCCCGGACACGGAGGCAAAGATGCCGGAGCATTGGGAATGCGCACAAATGAAAAGAGCATCAACCTCAATGTGGCACTTAAACTCAAGCGAATGCTTGAAAGAGACATGGACGATGTCAAAGTGCTTATGACCCGCGACAGCGACCGGTTCATACCGCTCCAGAAAAGAGCCGACTTTGCCAACCGCAAGCATGCCGACATATTCATATCCATCCACGCTAACTCCATTTCCTCGAAATCACCTGCACATCGACGCATCAACGGTGCCGCAGTCTATACCCTCGGTCTTGACCGCAGCGACACCAATCTTAGCGTCGCCATGCGAGAGAACGAAGTTATGAAGCTTGAGTCCGACTATTCAACCACCTATGAAGGCTTTGATCCGTCATCCACTGAAAGCTACATAGCCTTCGAGATGATGCAGCACAAAAATATGGACCAGAGCATCGCCCTTGCCGAAGCCGTGCAGAACCAGCTTGTCAGGACTGCCGGACGAAAAAACAACGGCGTGCGGCAAGCCCCTTTTTGGGTACTTGTGCGCACAAGCATGCCATCCATCCTTGTCGAACTCGACTTCATATGCAATCCTGCCATGGAATCATTCATGGCATCGGAAAACGGAAGCACCAAACTCGCTAAAGCCATATGCAACGGCGTAAAACGTTATCATAGCTATTCCTCACACCCCTCTTCAGACACCCCTCGAAATGAGAAAAAAAGAACTGCCGAAGAGAAACCCGAAATAACTGACAGCCTGGAAGAACAGATCCTCGATACGCCTGACACCAAAACCAAAGACACTGATGGGAAAATTATATATAAAATACAATTCCTCACATCACCCCGTGTCCTCCGGTCAGGCGACAAACGTCTTAAAGGGCTTAAACCGGTAGAACACTACAACGACAGAGGTACCGTAAAATACACCTACGGTTCATATCAGTCCATGTCGGAAGCAAACGCCCAACTTAAAACAGTAAAAAAGAAATTCCCTGATGCATTTGTCATCAAAACATGTAACGGCAAACGCATCAAATAATAAAAGTCATAATCCAAAATAAAATAACGCTACAATATAACAATTATGAATAAGCTATTCTCTCGTGAAATCATAATAGGAGCCTCAGTGCTCATCGCCCTGCTCGCACTCGTGTTTGGCATAAACTACCTCAAAGGGGTCAACATATTCAAGGCTGCAAATTATTATTATGCCTCATACACCAATGTTGCAGGACTTGCACAATCCGCCCCGGTAACACTTAACGGCTATAAAGTAGGTCTGGTGCGTGACATAGCATATGAATATGACAACCCTGGACACGTAAAGGTCGAAATAAGTCTCGACCGCCAGCTACTGCTCCCCGAAGGGACAAGCGCAGTAATTGTGACAGACATGCTCGGGACATCAACCATCGAACTCAGGATGGGCACCTCCCCCAACCTACTAGAAGTAGGCTCAAAAATATCAGGCGTAGTAGGGTCCGGACTTATGGATAAAGTATCCACCGAACTCATGCCATCAATAATTCAGATCGCTCCACACATCGACTCTCTTGTAGTGGCACTGACTGCTGTCGCTGCCGATCCGGCTCTCGTGAACTCTGTGAGACGTCTCGATGCAATAATGGCAAACCTTGAAGCAACCACTACACAGCTCAACCGTACTGTGCCTGCTCTCCTGAAAAACGCCAATTCCACTATGGCGAACGTAAGCGATATTTCCGCAAACATCTCGCAAGTATCAAGCGCGCTCGCAGTTCTTTCGGATGATCTGAAACGCATGCCGCTTGACTCGACTCTACGCAACATCAACAGCATCACAGCCAATCTTGATGAGGCTACCTCAAAACTCAATTCAACTAACTCCTCACTCGGTCTTCTGCTCAACGACCCGGGGTTATATCACAATCTCAACAACTCGGCGGCACATGTCGACAGCATTCTTATCGACCTTAAGAAACAGCCCAAACGATATATCCCGAGCATAAAGATATTCTAAAAGACATTTTGCGTATTTTAACACAAAAAGTGTCAATATTGGATTAAACTTTATAATGATACCGGAGTCAAAATAAACGTACAAGGAAATTTATTTATCATTACGTTAACACAACTTGACCCCACGTATCACCCAGTTATGACACGTCTTCACCGCGCACTCACAGCGATTTCACTAATCTTCTTATTCTCCACATCAGCTATGGCTGCCAAAATCACCGGGACGGTGAAGGATGCAGCCACACTCGATCCTCTTATGGAGGCTACAGTGCGACTCCTTGCTGCCAAGGATAGCGCATTCGTAAAAGGAGTAACAACCTCACTCGAAGGCACCTTCAAACTCGAAGGTGTCAAACGAGGCAAATATATCCTATCCGTCTCCTACATAGGCTACAGCGAACACCACCAGAATGTGACAGTTGAAAACTCCAACGTTCGCCTCGGTGTCATCAACATGAAAGAGGCATCACATCTGTTAGGGGAAGTAAGTGTAGTAGCCACAAAGACGCCGATCAAGGTGATGGAGGACACAGTGGAATATAATGCAGACTCCTACCACACCCAGCCCAATGCTGTGGTCGAGGACCTGCTCAAACGTCTCCCGGGTGTGGAAGTCGACAGCGACGGAAAGATTACCGCCCATGGCAAATCCATTAGCAAGATTCTTGTGAACGGCAAAGAATTCTTCAGCGACGACCCTCAGGTAGCATCCAAGAATCTACCTGCCAACATGATTGACAAGCTTCAGGTAGTCGACCGCAAAAGCGACATGGCACGACTCACAGGGGTTGACGACGGCGAGGACGAGACCGTGATAAACCTCACTGTAAGAAAAGGTATGGACAACGGTTGGTTCGGAAATGCCGAAGCTGGCTACGGAACCGACGACCGATATTCGGCATCGTTCAATATCAACCGCTTCTGGAACGGCAACCAGATAACATTTCTCGGAAATCTCAACAACATCAACCGCACCGGTTTCACCGATGGCAACGGCGGACGTTTCCGCGGAGGCATGTTCGGACGCGGAGGCATAACCACCTCACGCAACGTAGGCATAAACTTCAATATAGGCAAGGAAGAGGTGTTCCGCATAGGAGGTGACATAATGTACTCCAATACAGATGTCAGCTCTCGTTCACGACAGGACCGTCAGTACATATTCACTGACTCGACAGCATATTCACATATACGCAACCTGTCACGCGACCGTTCCAACAACGTCAACGGCTCCCTGCGACTACTATGGAAGCCAGACTCGTTCAACACCCTCGAATTCCGCCCCAACTTCTCCATCAACCATCACTGGGGATTCACCAACGACTCTACTGTCAACATCAGCGGACTGATGGAGAAAGTCAGCACCGACTATAACCTCACTCACAACCGAGGGACATCCTACGAACTGGCCGGACGACTCATATACTCCCACAACTTCAAGAACCATCGCGGACGCTCATTCTCTATCAGCTCTCGCTATCAGCTCTCGAATGTTCGTGAATATGAAAACTCCCTATCAGAGATAATGTACCATCTGCTTGAAACAGACGATGTGCTCGACCAATATGCCGACAATCACACCTGGAGCAACCAGATCATGGCACAAGCCACCTGGACCGAACCTCTCGGCAATCCGGCAAAAGGTCACTCTCTTGCTTTCAGCTATCGTATGAACTATCGTTGGAACAACGCCGACCGTCTTACCTACGATATACCCAACGACTATGACCTTGACATTCTTCCCCCTGTAGGTGTGGAACCTAATCCTGACTATTCCAACCAGTTCCGTAACAACTATTTCAATCAGGACATCCGAGTAAGCTACAAGAAAGTAGGCAAAGACCTAAATTATGAGGTAGGACTCGCACTCGTACCTCAGATGACCAAATCGATCGACTACATAAAGTCCGAAAACAATATGGACCGTTGGGTATGGAACTACGCCCCCTTCCTGCGTATGCGCTACAAGTTCAACAAGCGTCGCTCGCTCCAGGCTAATTACCGCGGACGCTCGTCACAGCCTTCTATGAGCCAGATGCAGCCCGTACCTGACATCTCCGATCCTATGAACATCAAGATAGGTAATCCCAACCTTGATCCGTCATTCGCCCACAACATCAATATTCGATTCCAGGACTTCAACATGGACTCCCAGCGTTCGATAATGATCAACGGAGACTTCAGCTACACACAGAACTCCATCATATCAATGACAACGTTCAATCCTGAGACATCAGGACGAGAGACCACCTACAAAAACGTCAACGGCGTATGGAGCTCCCGACTCATGAATATGATGTCAATGCCTCTAAAAAACAAAAAATGGACCATCTCAAACCATATTTTCGGAAACGCTTCACAGAACATCGGTTACAACAACGGAGTGAGAAACCGCGCCCTTGACTTCAACATCTTCGAAAGCCCCGGAATTGCGTTCCGCCCCGATAATTTCGAATTTGAACTGCGTCCGCAATATAGCGTACAGTTCTCCCACAACACCGTTCAGAAGCAGTCCAACCGCACAATCCACCGTTACGGAGGCCGTTTCGACGCCACTTACTACACTCCGTGGGGACTCACAGTCCAAAGCGATGTGAACTACTCCGACACCAAAGGCTATTCTGCCGGATATGACCAGAGGTCAATAATGTGGAACGCCTCACTGTCACAGCAGTTCCTCAAGGACAAAGCGCTCACAGTATCGGTACGTGTCTATGACCTGCTCAACCAGGTAAACAGCGTACGTCGCAGCATCAATGCCAATTACATCGATGACTCCGAAAGCAATGTGCTTACCCGCTATTTCATGTTCTCAGTCTCCTACCGTTTCAACACATTCGGAAAGGGGAATGAACCCAAAGGGAGCGATGAATTCCGTGGCGGACGTCACGGCGGATGGGGAGGTGGTCGCCCCGGCGGTCGCAGATTCTAAATCCGTCAGTCACAAAACAGATCGTAAATAAAATCATAAATGCCACGGAGCGTCAATGTTCCGTGGCATTTATGATTTTCCTGCAATCTAAAAAAGGTCTATACCTTCCAATCTCAACAAGAATGCTTTTATATCAGTGCCCGCACTGTAGCCTGTCAGGGAACCATCAGCACCTATCACACGATGGCACGGCACAATTACACC